>JAABUQ010000297.1_pt1 | contig 114470 bp, 98 predicted proteins | sample 5560001 | NCBI WGS metagenome assembly JAABUQ01 (sample SAMN10711888, study PRJNA513371) | rock metagenome | isolation source: Antarctica rocks | place: Antarctica: Victoria Land, Finger Mt nord | collected 2015-12-18 | reverse complement strand
CCGGCGGCGTCGAAATCGTCTCGAAGCGGGATCGGCATGGCGAAGCTCCTCGGTTCGCCATGTTGAATCAAGAACGCCCCGCGTCGGGCAAGCCCCGCGAGTCACGCTCACTCAGGGTTGGTATAAGTCGGTCGCTTGGCGGATCAGGTCGAAATACCAGCCGCCGTCGCGCGCCTCGCCGTACAGCACCGCGCCGATCAGCCGGTCCTCGCGCAGCACCAGCCGCTTGTGCACGCCGCGCGCCACGTCGCGGAACACGATCTCCTCGGTTCCCTCGTCACTGAGGAACGAGCCGGCGGAGAACATGTCGATCCCCGTAACCTTCAGCCGCGTCCCCGTGACACCCGGCTTGTACGCGGCCTGGGCGACGCCGGTTATGTTGTCGGCGCACACCTTCGCCATGTCCCACAGCGGCGCCACCAGCCCGAACACCTGGCCGCGATGCTCGATGCACTCGCCCACCGCGTAGACGCGCGGATCGGCGGTGCGCATCGCGTCATCGACCTGCACGCCGCGCCCGCAGGCGAGCCCCGCCTGCTTGGCGAGCGCGGTGTTCGGCCGGATGCCGACCGCCATCACCACGAGGTCGGCCTCCAGCATCCGCCCGTCCGCGAGCTCGACCGCGCGTACCCGGTCATCGCCGTGAATGGAGCGGGTATTCGCCTCGGTGAGCACCGTCAGGCCGCGCACACGCAGGTCGTCGGCGAGCAGCCCAGCCGAGATCGGGTCGAGCTGCCGGTCCATCAAGGTCGGCTTGATGTGCAGCACGGTCACGTCCATGCCGCCGCGCTTCAACCCGTTGGCGGCCTCGAGCCCCAGCAGCCCGCCGCCGATCACCACGGCGCTGCCGCCGGCTTCGCAGGCCGCCAGCATGGTGTCGACGTCGCCGATGTCACGGAACGAGATCACGCCCGGCAGCTGCGCCCCGGGCAGCGGCAGCATCACCGGGTTGGAGCCGGTCGCCAGCAGCAGCACGTCGTACGGCCGCATCGTGCCGTGCTCGCCCTGCACCGTGCGGGCCTCGCGGTCGATCGCCACCACCGCCTCGCCGGTGATCAGCTCGATCCCGTTCGTCTCGTACCAGTCGCGATCATGCGTCACGATCTCGGCAAAAGTCTTTTCACCGGCAAGCACCGGCGAAAGCATGATGCGGTTGTAGTTGCCGTGCGGCTCGGCGCCGAACACGGTGATGGCGAAGCCGGTCGGCGCCCGCGCGATGATCTCCTCGATCGCGCGGACGCCCGCCATCCCGTTGCCGACCAGCACCAGCCGGCGACGGGGAGCGGAGAGCATGTTCATGGCACCGCTCCTCAGACCCGCGCCGCGCCGTACAGCCCACCCCAGGTCGTGCGCCAGCGGCGCCGCACCCCTGTCAGCCCGACCAGCGCCAGCACCGCCAGCCCGGCGAAGATCAGGAAGCCGACGCCGTAGCCGCCGGTGAGCTGCTTCGAGTAGCCGAGGCTGGAGGCCAGATAGAACCCGCCGACGCCGCCAGCCATGCCGACCAGGCCCGTCATCACGCCGATCTCGCCGCGGAAGCGTTGCGGCACGAGCTGGAACACCGAGCCGTTGCCCATGCCGAGCGCCAGCATGCCGACGATGAACACCGGCACCGCCAGCCAGATCGACGAGAGCCCCGAGGCGATCGCGGCGAACGCGCACGCGGCGACGGCGTAGAGCGCGGTCAGCGCCCGCACCCCGCCCACGCGGTCGGCCACCGCGCCGCCCACCGGGCGCACCAGCGAGCCCGCGAACACCACCGCCGCCGTGCAGTAGCCGGCGGTGACCGGCGGCAGGCCGTACTGGTCGTTGAAGTAGATCGTCAGCGAGGAGGCGAGGCCGACGAAGCCGCCGAACGTCACCGAGTAGAAGAACATGAACCACCAGGCGTCGCCCTGGCGCAAAATCTCGGCGTAGGCCGAGAGCGGCTTCGGCGCCGGCGCCCCTGGGCTGTCCTTGGCACGCATCGTATAGATCACCAGCGTGATCGCCAGCGGGATCGCCGCGAGGCCGACCACGTTGATCCAGCCGAATGCCATCGCGAGGCCGGGCGCGAACAGGGCGGCGAGCACGGTCCCCGAGTTGCCGGCCCCGGCCAGCCCGAGCGCGGTGCCCTGATGCTCTGGCGGATACCAGGACGAAGCCAGCGGCAACGCCACCGCGAAGGAGGCGCCGGCCAGCCCGAGCACGCAGCCGAGTGCGAGGGTGCCGGCGAAGCTGTCGATGCCGATGAACCAGGCGAGAACCAGCCCGGCGATGACCACGAGCTGCGCCCCGACGCCGACCCGCTTGGCACGATACCGGTCGACCAGCAGGCCGAGCACGACGCGCAGCCCAGCCCCGGCCAGCACCGGCACCGCGACCATCAGTCCCTTGTGCGCGGCATCGAGGTGCAGGTCGCGCGCGATCGCGACGCCCAGCGGGCCGAGCAGCACCCACACCATGAAGCTCAGATCGAAGTACAGGAATGCCGAGAACAGCGTGGGCGTGTGCCCAGCCTTCAGGAAGCCTCTGGTCATGGGGAATACTCCGGCGGTGTCGAAACACCGCGGGCGAGCCGCCATTGGCGCGCCGGCCGGACAATGGAGCAGCTGCTCCGCTCTAACCCCGGCCGTCGTTGGCCGACATCAACAGGCCGCCTCTAGCGCCCGCATCTCGCACTGCAGCAAGCGCCGTGCCAATCCGGCCCTGAGGGGTGAGACGGGCACCGACGACCCGAATGGCGCGACATTAGCCACAAGGCGTCCAAAAAGAGGCATTTCGCCCTAGGTCAGCCCAAACACCCGACCATCGCAGAACTTGTCCGCGCTCATAACGAGCGGACCGGGCCGTGCAGCCATCGCCCACGCGTCCGCGTGCCCGCCCTCGGCCTTGCGGTCTGCCTCCGGCCAGGGCAGCCCTTCCAGACCCGCCGCCTCTCGCAGCAGGTCGGGCCGGTAGACCGCGTCCGCGATCGTCCGGCCGTCCCCATCCATCCATCCCCACCGGCGGATCTGCCCGAGACACCAGTCGGCGTGCGAGCGCCAGGGGAACCACGCCGCCTGGAAGCGCACCAGCTCGACCGCGTCGCCGCCCGGCAATGCCGCCCGGCTCGCCGCCTCCGGCAACGCGAGCCCGTCCGGGTCCGCCAGCAGCGCGGCCACACCGTGAGCCTCCGCCGGGTCGTCGCACACCCGCGCCGCCCGCAACAGAGCGCGCAGCAGCGCCCGGACCGCCTCCGGTGCGCGCGCCGCCCAGGGGGCGGCCAGCGCGACGCATTTCTCCGGGTGCCCCCGCCAGATCGACGAGGTGCCGAGCAGCACCGACCCCGCCCCTTCCTGCTCGGCCACTTCGCCCCACGGGGCGCCGGCGCAGAACCCGGCGATCCGCCCGGCTGCCAGCTCGCACACCACGCGCGCGGGCGGCACCACCACGGTCCGCATGTCGCGGTCAGGATCGCCGCCGCACGCCGCGAGCCAATACCGGAGCAACAGGTTGTGGGTGGAAAGCTCATGCACCACGGCGATGCGCGGCGGACCCGGCTGAGCCCGCATCCAGGCCAGCAGCGCCCGCCCGGTTTCCATCACCGGCGCGCCGCGCCCGACCGCCGTCGCCGCCTCCGGGCCGAGCACCACCGTATTGCCGCCACGGCTCAACCCCATCGGCACGACGATCGGGGCCGGCGGGCGGCCCAGCCCCGCCGCGGCGGCCAGCGCCAGCGGCGGCAGCATCACCGCCGCGTCCAGCAGGCCGTAGGTCAGCTTGTCGGCGATGTTGGCCCAGGACGGCTCGACGCTGATCTCCGCCTGCAGCCCGAGATCGGCGAAGCCCCCGCGCGCGGCGGCGAGCACGACGGGCGCGCTGTCGATCAGCCGCAGCACGCCGATCCGCACCCGCATCGCGCTCCCCTCCCCCGTCACGACGCGGCCCGCGTCCGCACGACCTCGTCGGCGATATCGACGATGCGCCAGCCGCGCGCCATCGCCTGCTTGCGCAGCCAGGCATAGGCCGCGGGTTCGGCGATCCGCCGCTCGCGGATCAGGATCGCCTTGGCCCGGTCGATCACCTCCCGCTCGCCTAAGCGCCGCTCGGCGCTGCGCAGCTCCTCGCGGGTCTCATGGTGCTGGCGGAACAGCGCCACCGCCGCCCGCAGGATCGGCTTCACGTCGGGCGGCAGCAGGCCGGCGACGTTGTACGACGACACGCCGGCGCGGATCGCCTCCTCCATGAAGGCCGGATCATCCTGATCGACGAACATCACCACCGGCCGGGGCGCGTTCGACGTCATCCGCCGCACGCCCTCCAGCGCGTCGCGGTCGGGGCGCGACGTATCGACGATCACCACGTCGGGCGCCTGCGCCGCCACTGCGTCGCCGAGCAGCTCGCCCGTGCCGATTCGCACCACGCTGAGCCCGGGTTCCGCGGCGAGCATCAGAACCAGTAGCCGCGCACGCTCCGCATCGTCGTCGGCAAGCAGGATTTTCACGCGCGGCTGGTCGGTCGAGGCGGCAAACTGGGCTCCGTGGAGGCCGTTCGGCGCGCAACCGCTTGCAAGCCGGATACCAACCGACGCACGTATGGTATGTGGCAACTTTGGGTGCGAGGACAGGGTGAGCGAGCAACCGGCGGACGCGACGTCGATCTGGGACGAGCGCTACGAGAAGGGCGAGCACGTCGGCTCGAAGCCGGTCATCGAGAGCGACCCGATCGACTTCACGCAGCACAAGTTCCTCTACCAGTACGCGATCGCCCAGCCGCTCACCGGCGCCCTCGACGGCTGGTCGGTCGACATGATCGCACGGCGCTTCCTGCAACCCCCGGCAGGAAGGGTGCTGGCGCTCGGGATCGGGATGGCGTTCGTCGAGGAATACCTGGTCGCCAACGGGTTCGCCGAGCACATCACCGGCTACGAGATGGCGCGCAGCGCCGTCGAAGCCGCGAAGGCGCGCGTGGCAGACAAGGACTACGCCGCCAAGCTCGACCTCCGCGTGGGCGACGTGATCGATGCGAACCTGCCGGACGCCTCGTTCGACGTCGTGTTCGTGCAGGCAGCGATCCACCACTTCTTCCGCATCGACGACATGTTCGCGCTGTTCCACCGCGTATTGCGTCCCGACGGCCTGCTGATCTTCGACGAGTACGTCGGGCCGGACCACCACATGTACGAGCCGCACGTGCTCGCCATCATGGACGAGATCAACGACTGCCTGGCACCCGAGTACCGCTGGGACGTGCTCGCCAAGCACACGCGGACCATGGTGCCGCGCCCGTCGCTCGAGTTCATGATGCAGCACGACCCCTCCGAAGGGGTCCATGCGTCGCGCATCCTGCCCCTCACCCACCAGTGGTTCGACGTGCTGTACCGCGCCGATTACGGCGGCGCGATCATGCGGCCGTTCTTCACCGGCATCCTGCCAAACTTCGATTGGTCGAACCCCAAGGACCAGACTGTCGCGCGGCTGATCATCCTGATGGAGCAGATGCTGACCCGGCAGGGCATCCTGCCGAACTATCACACCTCCGTCGTCGGCCGTCGCCGCGCGCAGCCGCTGCCGCCGCTGACCGAGCAGCAAACCGCCCGGATCAACTACTCGGACTGGGGCGGGCTGACGCCACCGGCCGCGGCCCCGGCGCCGCCGAGGCCGGCGCGCCTGCAACGCCTGCTCCGCCGCCTGCGCCCGTGAGCCAGACCGGCGATGGGCCGCTTCCGAGCACCGTTCGGCCCACTCGCCCGCCGGGCTTGAATGCCAGCGCCGGCCGTTCCACTAGGTGCCAGGACAGCAGCGCGAGCGGCACGGTCGCCGCGACGCAGGTCCAGATCGGGTAGCGGTCGGCGGGCAGGCGTTCGAGCACCAGCTGCTGCACCGGGAAGGCGTAGAGGTAGAGCCCGTACGAGCAATCACCCCAACGCGAGACTTGGCACAGCAGCGGCGCCGAGAGCCGGCCGAAGGTGATGACCATGTACGGCGTGGTCAGCCACTCGAGCGGGATGCACTGCCAGCCCAGCCAGCTCGACACGCCGTAGTTCAGGGTGAAGCAGAGCAGCGCCAAATCGGTGCGATACAGCGCCGTCCCGCGCCCTTCCAGCAGGCGCAAGCCCGCCCCGGCGAAGAAGAACGGCACCTGCACCAGCATGTACTCGATGCTGGCGCTGTAGAGGCGGAACGACGGCCCGCCGTAGCCCTCGAACAGCCAGAGCCCGATGCCCCCGCACGCCACCCCGCCGACCGCCAGCGCCGCCAGCCGGGGGCGGCGCGGCAGCAGGCCCAGCACCGGAACGGTCAGGTAGCACAGGAACTCCGGCAGCAGGCTCCACAGCGAGCCGTTCACCGCGCCGCCCTCGCGCAGCGTGTCGAACACGCCGGGCAGCCGGAGTTGCTGATAGAGGGCGATGTTGCGGAGATAGCCCCAGGTCCGGCCGTCGCTCAGGTAGTCCGCCGCCGGCAGGGTCGTCACCAGCGGGCCGAGCACCAACGCGGACAGCAGGACGCAGGCGATCAGCCCGGGGAAGATGCGCAGGCTGCGATTGGCGAGGAACCGGCCGAGGCGCGGCGCGCGCTCCCAGCTGCCGGTCACCAGGTAGCCGCTGATGGCGAAGAACACGTCGAGACCGATGCGGGCGAACGGCACGCCCCACAGCCCCGCACCCCCCGCGCCCGACAGCGTCCAGCCGTGGCCGTAGATCACCACGATCGCCGCGACGCAGCGCAGGAAATCGAAATTGTTGCGATGCGCCGGGAGCGCGGTCACGGGATCGCCCGCAGCGTTCCGGCGCGCAGGCGTTCGGCGAGCCCGTATTTCCACGCCATCGCCGGCCGCTCGACGTAGAACCACGAAAGCCAGGCCGCGACCACGGTGAACACCAGCGCCGCGGGGACCGCGTACGCGCTGCCCGGCCGCAGCGCCAGTACCGCCTGCTGGATCGGGAAGGCGTAGAGGAACAGCCCATACGACAGATCGCCGAGATCGGCGACCCGACGCAGCGGCGCCGACAGGCGGCCGAAGCAGATCGCCATGTAGGGCAGCGTCAGCCAGGCGACGGGCACGTCCCACCAGTCGTACCAGCTCGCCACGATCCAGTTGGCGGCGTAGCAGAGCAGGGCGAAGTCGGCGCGATACAGGTCCGGCCAGCGACGCTCGAGCGTCCGCAGCAGCGCGCCGGCGGCGAAGAACGGCACCACGCCGAGGAAGTCCGGCAGGCTGACCCCGAGCAACGCGGCAGGCGCCCCCTCCACGCCATGCTGCAGATACAGGCTCGCCGACCCGCAGGCCGCCGCCGCGATCGCCAACGCGGTGAGCCGCGCCGGGCGCGGCAAGCTCGCCAGAACGGGCAGCACCGCGCAGCACAGCGCGCCCGGCACCAGGCTCCACAGCACCGGGTCGACCTCGCCGGCGCTGGCCTGCCCGACGAACACGCCCGGCAGCCAGAGGTGCAGGTGCAGGTAGGCGTTCTCCAGGTAGCGCAAGGTTTGCCCGTTCAGGAAGTAGCGCCGCAGGCGAAGCGTGGTGCAGAGCGGGCCGATTACGAAGGCGGTGGCGAACACCGATACGGCGAGTCCGGGCAGCACCCGGACGACGCGGCCGGCGACGAAGGCGGCCGGCGAGGGTGTCCGGTCCCAGCTTGCGGTGATGCGATAGCCGCTGACGGCGAACAGTAGGCCGTAGCCGATCTGCGGCAACGGGACGCCCCAGAAACCGGGCCCCGTAAGGTCCAACAGCATCCAGTCGTTGCCGTAGATGATGAGCAGGACGGCGAACGCCCGCAGCACGACGAAATTGTCCAGCCGGCCACCGGCGACCGGCCGGGCGCGGCCTTCATTGAGCCGATTCGCGGTTAGGTCAAACGGCTCTGTCACGATTGTGCCGGGCATCATGGATCGCATTGGCCCATTTGGGCGCCAGGGCGTCCGCGCCGTACATCGCGCTCTGCCGCAGGCCGCGGTCGCGCATGTCGGCAAGCTTGCCCGCTTCGCGCGGCAGCACCGCCAGGCGCGCGATGATCGCCGCCAGCGCGTGCTCGTCGTACGGGTCGAAATACTCGGCGGCGTCGCCGTACACCCAGCGATGCACCGGGATGTCGCTGGCGACCAGCGGAGCCCCGCAGGCCATGCCCTCGACCCCCGAAAGGTCGAAGCCCTCCGCCCGGCTCGGCGCGATCACGCAATGCGCCATGGAGTACATGATCCGCAGCTCCGCGATCGGCACGCCGGTGACGTGGTAGGCGCCCTCGGCCACCAGCAGCTTCAGCTCCTTGAGCTCGTCGCCGCTGCGCCATCCCGGGTTGGCGACGACGAGCAGCTGGATCGGCTCCTGCGTCATGCGCCGCGCCTGCTCGAAGGCGCGGAACAGCAGCAGGTAGTTCTTGCGCGGCTCCAGCGTGGAGACCGCCATGAACAGCCGGGGCAGTCCGGCGTCGCGCGCGTCGCGCCGTCCGGCGCCGGCGGTCTCCGGGCTGGCCCGCCGGCGCAGCAGCCCTCTCAGCTCGGAGCGCGGCCGCACGTCCGGCCGGTACTCGGGCGCGATGAGTGCCGGGATGGTGTGGACGCGGCGCTCGGCCGCCGGGAACAGGGCTAGCACGTCCTCGCGCACCGGCTCGCTGTCACAGTAGAAATGCGCGCCCTGCTCCATGTTGCGCTGGAGCATGACGGCGTGGCTGTTCGCGTGCGGCCATGGTTCACCGATGGTGTGCGGGCTGAGCAGCGGCAACGCGTCGTAATATCGGATCATCATGGCGGTGCCGGGCGACAGCCGGTAGGGCGAGACGGTCGCGGCGAAGAAGACGTTCCAGCCGCGCGTATCCACCCGGCGGGCAAACAGCTTCGGCAGCAGCGAAAGCGAGCGGGCGTTCTCGTGGCCGAGCCGGGTCGCGAAGAACTCCATGCGCCGCAGCAGCCCCCGATCCGCGGCCGCCAGCGTCTTCTCGAACAACTTCATCCACAGGAAGTCCTCGAACAGCGCGGGATCGATCCGCAGATCGAGCGTCTCGCCACCGGCCAGCGTCGTCAGCACCGCGGAGACGTGGTGCATGCGCCGGCTCAGGAAGCCGGGCAGCAGCTGTGCGAGCCCCGGCGGCGCGTGGTGGCGCTTGGTGTCCTGGCTGATCAGGGCGCGGGTCTGCTCCAGGGTCCGCTCGAACGGGGTGGCACGGGCGTTGCCCTTCCCGCGCATCGGCGCGGCGAAATGGATGCCGGAGGCGAGGCCGCCGAGCCGGCCGAGACCCATGTTGGAGAACATGCGCACCAGCACGCGCATCTCCTGCGGGATGCCGGCGAACGCCTCGTAGCACGGGCGCAGATCCACCAGCAGCGACGTATCGGCGCCGTTCACTGCGCCGCTTCCGCCCGCGCTGGCGCGGCATCCCGCATCACCTCGCGCAACGCGGCCCGGCCCGCGGCTTCGCTATATCGGCCGAGCACCGCCCGTCCCGCCCGCGCCATCTCCACGCACCGGCCGGGATCGCGCCAGAGTGCGACGATCCGCGCCGCGATCGCCGTCGCGTCGTCCCCGAGCAGGGCCTCCGCTCCGTCGCGCAGGTCGATGCCCTCGTTGCCGATCGAGGTCGTGACCACGGGCACCCCGGCGGCGAGACTGGCGACGATCTTGCCCTTCACCCCGGCGCCGTAACGCAGCGGGTTCACCGAGAGCCGCGAGCGGTCGTACAGCGGCGCCACGTCCGGCACGAACCCGGTCACCTCGACGCGCGTCCCGGCGAGCGCCAGCAGCTCCGGCGGGGCGTCGGCGCCGACCAGGAGCACGCGCACGTCCGGCGCCTCCCGCCAGACCAGCGGCATGATCTCCCGCGCCAGCCAGAGTGCGGCATCGACGTTCGGCGGATGCCGATAGCCGCCGACGAAGATGATGCTGTCCCGCTCCGGGAACGGGATGACGTGCCGCTGCTCGGGTATCGCGCCGTAGAGATAGGGCGGGATCACGTGGACGCGCGCATCCGGCACCTCGGCGCGGATGACATCCGCCTCCTCGCGGCTCGGCGTCATCACCCGGTCGACGCCGGCGAAGATCGCCTGCTCGAGCCGTTGCAACCGATTGCTCTCCCGCAGCACACGCGCCTCGCCGTCGAGCTCCCATCGGCGGCGCTCGCGCAGGTAATGCAAATCGTGCGTGTAGTAGAGCAGCACCGCGTCGGTCCTGGCGCGAAGCAGGCCGAGCACGGGGCCGGTGACGTCGGGCCGCGCCGTCCAAACATAGTCGACGAACTCCCCGTTGCGCGACAGCCAGCTCCCCAGCGTCTCCGGCGCATATAGCACCTCGACGCCTTCCTGCTGCAGAATTTGCGTGTAGGGCCGGTGCGGCGTGGTGTCCCGCGCCGGGCAGAACACGATCTTGAAGCCCATCGATCGCAGCAGCCCGATATATTGCCGGATCGTCAGTGCCCCCGCATGGCGGTCCCAGCGCGGCACGCCGTCGTCGATCATCAGCATCGTGCCGGCGCGCGGCACCGGCTCGCGCCGGCGGAACTCGGGCACCTTGCGCGTGGGCTGCGACACCAGCGCATCCCGCCATTTGGCGCAGAACTTGCCGTGGTTGATCAGGGTATGCGCGTCGCGCGATTCCGCCCCGTAGGAGTTGCTGCCGTGATGCGTGACCACGCTGGCCGGCTGATACAACACGCGCAGCCCGGCGGCGCGCAGCGCGAAGGCCAGGTCGAACTCCTCGTAGAACGCGGGCGCGTAGCGCTCGTCGAAGCCGCCCAGACGATCGAACGCCTCGCGGCGCACGAGAAAGCAGGCGCCGATCACGACATCGACGTCACGAACGAAATTATATTGCGGTTTAGCCGCATCGTCGTTGGCGCCGTACGGCGTGCCCCACCCGTCGCGCGGCATCATGCCGCCCGCTTCCTGAAGCGTCCCGTCGGCGTTCAGCAGTTTGCAGCCGACCATCGCCACCGTCGCGTCCTCGTCCGCCAGCCGCGCCAGCGGCTCGAGCCAGCCCGGATGCACGACGGTGTCGTTGTTGAGGAACACGAGGTGCCGCCCCGTCGCCAGCCGCGCGGCCGCGTTGCAATTGCGCAGGAAGCCGAGATTGCGCGGGTTCCGCACGCCCCGGATGCCCGGCACGCGCTCGGCCAGCAGCGGCGCGGTGGGCTGGTCCGGGCAGTCATCGGCGACGATCACCTCGTAGCGCAGCGCGTCGCCGCTGTTGGCCCGCAACGAGTACAGGCAACGCAGCGTATCGGCGTAGTTGCGATAGACCGGGATGATGATGCTGACGTCCGGATCGCGCGACGGCGGGAACGCCAGCTCGACCGGGCCGACGTCCGATCCTGCGATCGGCGAAGTCGGCAGCTTCGCGGCATGCCCGTGCTCGATCCAGTGCGCCAGCGGGTCGGCCGTGCGCGCCAGGCCGTGCTGCGCGCGATACCACCCGCTATCGAACAGCGGATGCGGGTTGAGGCCCATGCCGTTGCCCTGCCGCCACCAATGCAGCATCGGGTCGAGCCCGCTGTCTCTCGCCGCGGGGTATTCGAGCACGTACGCCCGCGAGTCGAGCATCGCGTTGGGATCACGCAGCTCGGCGGCGCCGTGCGCCATCCAATGCGAGATCGGGTCCAGGCCGGAGGCCGCCACGTCGGGATAGCGTTCCCGATACCACTTCGTATCGAACAGCGGGTTGGGATCGAAGCCTGCCGTGACGCCCGCGCGCAGCCAATGCAGCAACGGGTTCTCGCCGTCGCGTGCGATCTCGGGATAGCGGGAGAGATACCAGCCCGTATCGAAGTACGGGTTCGGCAGCGAACCGATGTAGGCGCCGATCGTCGCGTAGTGCGCCGCCGCCGCTTCGATGCCCGGGCCGATTCCGGGATGCTGCGTGCGGTAGAAGTCCTCGTCGAACAACGGGCAGGTCTGCAACGCCGCGATCTCGGCCTGCTTGCGGCGTCGGCGGCGGACATGGTCGGCCATTTCGCCCCGGGTCAGCAGCGCCGTCACCTGCGCGATACGGCGGGACGCGGCCGTGACGCCCGGGGGCATGTTGCGACCGATCGACCGCAGCGGGCGCGTCAGCCGCCACGAGGGCGAACGCGTCACCGCCGCGTGGGCGGCCAAAGTGTCCGCGAGTTCCTGCGCACGGGCATCGAGCACCTGATGCACGCGCTCCCAATCCTCCGCGCGCTGCGCCAGCAGGCGCTGCAGGTGCCGCTCATGCACGGCCTGCTCGCTGATCCGCCGATCCAGCTGGCCCACATGGTCCCACGTGTCGTCGCGCTCGGCGCGCAGCAGGGCGAGTTCCTGGCTGAACCCCGCGGCCTCCTGGCGGAACCGCGACGTCTCCTGGCGGAACTGCGCCGCTTCGGCGGCGGCTGCCCTGGCCCCATCGGCCAGCGCCGCCTCCGCATGTTCCGCCGCCGCATCGCGCTCGCGCAGCGCCGCTCGCAGATCATGCAGCACCCCGCGCGCGTAATCCCAGCGGGCGGAGGCGAGGCGGCGGCCGGCGTGGGCCGGCACCCGAGCGCGCAGCACGTCCGGCCCGAGCCGGCCGAGGTCGGAGGCCACGGCTCGCAGGAACGCATCCGGCTGCACCGGGAACGGCGCCGCGGCGAGCAGCGGCCACAGCGACGGCAGCGTCAGGCGCGGCGCGATCTCGCACCGCCAATGCTCCCGCGCGGCGTCCAGCCGGGCATGGAACGCGCACGGGATGCCGATGGACGCGGAGAAATCCTGCCATTTGAAAGGAAGATCGATCGTCCCGCCGCCCCAGTAGGCGAACGGGCGGCCGTAGGCCGCGCAGGCGACCGCCGCGTGCATCGATCCGCACAGGGCGAATTCGGCTCCCAGCAAGGAGTCGAGGAACTCCGCGATCGCGCCCACCTCGTTCGGCAGGTTGGGGCGCAGCACCCGGTCGCAGCCGGACAGCTCGAGCAGGGCCCCGTCGGGGCGTTGCTCATGAAAATGCGGCACCAGCACGGCGCCGCGCGGTGCTGCGTCCGGGGCGCGGTGCAGCACCGGCAGGAGCAGCGCCGGATCGCCGATCGGCACGGCATCGCCGAGCCGCAGCGCCGATCGCGTGAGCGGCCCGCGCACCGCGAGGATGTCGGCCGCCGGACGATACGGCGCCGACGGGCTCGCTTCCGCGTCAAGACCGCATCCCCAGCAAATAACTCGGCCGTCTTGCGGAACCGTGTCCGGCCCTGCCTCCGGCCGGAGCGTGAAGTCGGCAAGCGCGCTGCCGGTCAGGTAGATGGCGGCGGCGGGCACCAGTTCCGGCATGAACAAGCGGTGCATCAGGAACGCGGCGAGGAAGTCGCCGAAGTTCTGGATGCTCTCGCCCTTCCGCCGGTAGACCACGTTCTCGGGCACCGGGTCGGCCGCCCCCGTCGACGTCGTGCGGCGGGGGGACTCCGCCGGGAGCGCGCCGTCAGCCATGGACGGTCGCCGCCGCCTGCCACGCGCGCGGCGTACGCGGGGGCGCCAGGCAGAGCTGGTGGGCCGTGGCGATCAGGTTCGAGTTGAGGAACGGATCCTCGTCCGCGGCCCGCCCCCAGATCGCCCGGTATCGCGCCTGGTCGGCCAGGAAGCGCGCCTGCCGCTGCGGGTCGGCGGCGTCGATCTCGCGTGTGGCGCCTTCGAGATGCAGCAGGGTGGCGAACGGCGTCCACAGTATCCGCAAGCCGCGCGCCCGCACACGCTGGCACAGATCCACGTCGTTCCAGGCCACCGGCAACTCCTCGTTCATCCCACCCACAAGCTGCCAAACCTCGCGCCGGATCGCGACGCACGCGGCGGTCACGGCCGAGACGTCGCGGGTGCAGGCAAGCTGGCCGCCATATCCCGGATCGTCGGCAGCCGCGCCCCGCAACACGTGCGTCGCCCGCCCCTCCGGGCCGAGCACCATCCCGCCGTGCTGCAACGTGCCGTCACGATACAGCAGGCGCGCGCCGACCAGGCCGATATCCGGGCGGGCCGCGTGCGCCGCCATCTCGCGCAGCCAGCTCGGGTCGATGATCTCCACGTCGTTGTTCAGCAGCACCAGCACCGATCCGTGCGCCGCGCTCGCTGCGGCATTGTTCATCGCCGAGAAATTGAACCGGCCGGGATGCTCGATCACCCGCACCCGGGGATCGCCGGCAAGTTCGGCAAGCAGCGCGCGGGCGCTCGGCTCGGTGCTGCCGTTGTCAACGACGAGCACTTCGAGCGCCGGGTATTCGGTGCCGCCCAGCACCCCGCCGGTACAGGCGGCCAGCAGGTCGGCGCGGTCCCTGGTCGGGACGATGACGCTGACGAGCGGGGCCGGTTCCGGCAAGCGCGGCCGAACGCGCGGCCACGCCCCGCCCCCGATCACGTCGAGGCTCGCTGCGCCGCGCGGCAATGCGTCCGCCGGAAGGGGCCAGTCCGGCACCGCGTCGACGCGGTGGCATAGGATGGCGGGGAGGTGCCTTATTCGTCCGGCGCCGGCGGCGTGGGCGGCGCGCAGCGCGAGGTCGTATTCCTCCGTGGGCGCTGTCGCGGCGCGAAACCCGCCCACGCCTTCCAGCAGCTTCGTGTCGAACAGGGCCAGTCGGCCAATGGCGTTTCCTGCCAGCATGGCATCCGGGCTGTAGTCCGGCTTGAACCAGGGCTGCGCGCGCGCACCGTCCGACCCCGCTTGGTCCTCGTCGGTGTAGATCAGGAGAGTTTCGGGGTTGTCGGCGAGCGCCGAGGCGATCTCGAGCAGCGCCGCCCGGTCCAGCGTGTCGCCGGGCTCGAGCGCGCCCGCGAATGCGCCCGTCGCCGCCCGCAAGGCGCCATTGCACGCGTCGGCGCGCGACTCGCCCGCCGGCCATTCCAGCAGACGCACGCGCGGCTCCTCCGCCGCGACTCGGTCCAGCATATCGCGCGGCCAACTCGAGTACAGCCGGCGCGACAGGCACAGCTCCCAATCCGGATAGCTTTGGGCGCGCAGGCTGTCCGCGGTTCGCAACGCGCGCTCGGCGTCGGTGTCGCCGGTCAGCATGAGCACGCTCAGGCGCGGCCCCGCCGGCGGCGTCAATTTCGCGAACGGGTCGGCCGCGGGCGTGTCGTGCTCCTCGATCCACAGCGCGTAGGCAACGCGATCATCGGGCGGCTCGTCCGGAAACAGCGAAGGGAACAGAGCGGACCGGAATTTTACCGGCGCAGCGGTCGCCGCCGCCGCGATCACGGACTCCGGGTCCAGCCCGTCCAGTGTTCCCGCAAGCGCCGTGGCGATCGGGCCGGCGGTTCCGAGCGCCTGGACCGCGACGCGGGATGCGAAACTCTGCTCCCGCGCGACGCCGGTGTCAGCGCCGTGATGCGCGCGCTCGAACTCCGGCGTCCGCATCAGGATGCGCGCAATGTCGGAAAGACTGGTGCCGGCCCGGCGGACGGCCAGAAGACCGGCCAGCCCGGCGGCATCGGGGTTCCGGCCGAGCGCTGCGCGATGCAGCCGCACCAAATCGGCGCCGATCTCCCGCGCTTCCCGCACTGAAGCGAACAGATTCATGGCGGTGTGAGTGGACCAAAGATCCGCCGTCGACAAGACCTCACGGGACGCGGCGAGGACCGGCGCGATCGCCGGGAATGGACGTCTAACTTTCGGTTGATGCGTCTTGCGTGCTGTACAACCATGGGAGCTGTTTCCCGATTCATCGATCGTCGCCTACAGTCACACGCATGATCGAGGTCCCCTACACCGCCCTCGGCCTTGGCGTCGGGCTGCTCGTCGGCATCACAGGTGTTGGCGGCGGCTCGTTGATGACCCCGCTACTGGTGCTCCTGTTCGGGATCCACCCGGTCACCGCGGTCGGCACCGATCTCCTGTTCGCCGCGGCGACGAAGTCGGTCGGCACCCTGGTGAACGGGCTGAACCACGCCGTCGATTGGCGGATGACCGGGCTTCTCGCGGCCGGCAGCCTGCCCGCCACGGCGATCACTTTGCTCATCGTATCCAACCTGGGGCATGGCGACGCCATGGCGGATGCCATCATCCGTTACGTTCTGGTCGCGGCACTCCTGCTCACGGCCCTATCCCTGTTGGCCTACAAGCAGATCGGCCTGCTCACCCGCGCCAGGCACGAGGACCCGGCGCGGCAGCGCACGGTCACCTGGACGATCGTATCCGGGGTGGTGCTGGGCGTCTTCGTCACCTTGACGTCGATCGGCGCGGGGGCCCTGGGCATCGTCGCCCTGCTTTATCTCTATCCACGGACACCGATCGCGCGGCTGATCGGTTCCGACGTCGCCCATGCCGTGCCCCTCACGCTGCTCGCGGGGTTCGGACATTGGATCATGGGGTCCGTCAACCTCCACCTGCTCGGCTCGCTGCTGGCCGGCTCGATCCCGGGGATCGTGGTCGGCAGCTACGCCGCCCCGCGCGTGTCGGAGCGCGCGATCCGCACGGTACTGGCGATAACCCTGATCGTGGTCGCCGCGAAGATGGTCCTGTAGGACCCGGCGGCGGGGCGGTCATTGCGAGCGCGGCGCGGCAATCCAGGGCAGCGCGATGCCACGGCGGCTCAGCGAAAATGCCGGAGTATCTCCATGTCCCACAGATCGAGCTGATCGACATCGTAGTCGAGCGGTGACAACACGAGGTACTCGAGCCCGGCGCCGGCCAGTTCGGCGATCCGGTCGCGCATCCGGCGCGGGGTGCCCAGGAAGTAGCATGTCTGCAGGTGCTCGAACGAACGATGCGTGCCCATGACGCGGTCGGTCAGCGGCCTCTGCTCGCGATGCGCCACCGCATCGTCATCAGTGGGCACGACGTGGAGGAAGTTAAGGTGGCCGAAGGTGAGGCTCGCGCGCGATCGGCCGATCTCGTCAAGCCTGCGCAAGATGCCCTGCCAGTCGTCGATCACGCTGCGGTTCGAGCCGGCGGCGCGGGCGATCCAGCCGTCGGCGCGGCGACAAATGCGTTCGAGCACGGTCGGCGCCATCGTCTCTGGATCGGGCGAGAGCGAGGTCTTCTCCTTGGCTCCACCCGCCACCCAGAGGAACGGAGGCGCCGACAGCTTCGGCTGGATCGTCACGTCATCGAAGCTGTAATAGCGGCCGCGGTGCGTAACGGGCTCGCCGGTCCACAGCCGCTCGAAGATGTCGAGGCATTCGTCGGTCCGCCCGCCGCGCTGCTTGAGCGGCACGCCGGCCACGGCAAACTCGTGCGCGTCCCATCCGGCCCCGACCCCGAGCTCGAATCGGCCGCCCGACAGATATTGCAGGCTGGCGATCTCCTTGGCCATGAACACCGGATTGCGGATCGCCAGGATGAGGATGCCGGTCGCGAGCTTGATGCGCTGCGTGCAACCCGCAACGAAGGCCATCGTCTCCAACGGCGATAGCCAGCCCGTGCCGTAGAGCCCGGGTGCGGTGAGCAGGTGCTCGGCAGCCCAGAGCGATTCGAAGCCCATCGCCTCGGCGCGGACCGCGAAGTCGCGCAGGCGTCCGCTGCGCTCGTAGTCGAGGTCGGAGAACGAGAAGCTCGGCAGCATCAGCCCAAATCGCATAGGTCGCTCCTATGACCGGATTGGTCGCCCAGCCGGCATCGCCTCGTCACGATGCGCGGCGTCGAGTGCGGCGAGCGATCGCCCGCGCGTCTCCGGCAGCGTCAGCAGCCCGGCGATCATCAGCCCGTAGCCGGCGAAGCAGAAGCAGGCCACCGCCAGCCCGAGCCCGAGCCGTGCCGCGAGCGCGCCGACCAGTGCGGGGAACAGCGCGCCGATGCCGCGCCCGGCGTTGTAGCAGAAGCCCTGCCCGGCGCCGCGCACCGCGGTCGGGAACAGCTCGGTCATGAACGAGCCCATCGGCGAGAACATCATGTAGATGAAGAAGCCGAGCGGGAAGCCGACCAGCAGCATGAGGTCGTTGCCGATCGGTGCGATCAGGTAGACCAGCACCAGCACGATCGAGCCGGCCGCGGACAGCACGAACGTCGCCTTCCGCCCGATCGCGTCGGCGAGATAGGCGCCGCAGACGAAGCCGCAGAGCGCGCCCAGGATGTGCACGAAGAGATAGCTCCCGGTGCCGAGCGAGGTCAGGTGCCGCACCGTCTTGAGGTAGGTGGGCAGCCAGATCGACAGCGCGTAGGTGCCGCCCTGCGCGCCCGTCACCATCAGCACCACCTTCGCCGTGGTGCCGAGATACGGCGGCTTCAGCACCGAGACCATGTGGCCGAGGCCGCCCGCTTGCTGCGGCTGGTTCTCCCGGATCGCCGGCTCGTCGACGAAGCGGCGGATCCAGAACACCAGGCCGGCCGGCAGGATGCCGACCCAGAACAGCGCCCGCCAGGCGATCTCCTCCGGCAATGCGGCGAACAGGCCGGTGTAGAGCAGCGCCGCCGCACCCCAGCCGATCGCCCAGCCGGTCTGCACCAGGCCGACCGCGCGGCCGCGATACTGGTCGCGGATCACTTCCCCGATCAGCACCGCGCCCGCCGCCCACTCGCCGCCGAAGCCGAAACCCTGCAGCGCGCGGAAGATGAACAGCTGCGTGGGATCCTGCGCGAAGCCGCAGAGGAAGGTGAAGATCGCGTACCAGGCGACCGTGATCTGCAGGATGCGCACCCGCCCGACGCGATCGGACAACGCGCCCGCGATCCAGCCGCCGAACGCCGAGATCAGCAGGGTGACGGTGCCGAGCACGCCCGCCTCGCGGGTCGAGATATGCCAGATCGAGATCAGCGAGGGGATCACGAAGCTGAAGATCTGCACGTCCAGCGCATCGAGCGACCAGCCGCCGAAGCAGGCACCCATGGTGCGCCGCTCCCGCGGCGTCAGCTCCGTGAACCAGCCCAGCATCCCCGTTCCCCCGTCCGTTCTCTTGCCGGCAAGGGGACGGTAGCGCGAACGATCGGTTTCCGCCAAAGCGCGGTCGGAGTCGCGCGACGCGTTCGCGCGCTACTATGGTGCCGTCCTTTCCGCGCCGACATGGTGCCCGGCGCGCTGCGGGATGAGCAGGATGCAGCCGATGATGACCGCCGCGAGCACGGCCGAGGCCTCGACGCGGCCGAGGGCAAGGCCGCCTTGCGTCACCGGTTTGTCGAGCAAGTCGCCCACGGTGGCGCCGAGCGGCCGGGTGAGGATGAACGCCGCCCAGAACAGCACCACCCGCGACACGCCGGTGTAGAAGTACAGCCCGGCCACGACCGCCAGCGCGACGCCGAACACGAGCGCGCCGCCCTCGTAGCCGAGGCCGCCCGTGTCGGCCAGGAAGTCGCCCAGCGCGGTGCCGAGCGTCTGGGAAAACATGATCGTCGCCCAATAGAACGCCTCGGCCTTGCGCGACGTGACCGAGTCGACCGCAACGGAGCCGAGCGACCAGTACCACAGCGCCAGCACCGCCATCACGCAGACGGACAGGATCGACGAGCCGCCCACGTAGCCGATGCCCAGCGACCGGTCGCAGAAATCGGCCAGCGTCGTGCCGGCCGTCGTGGTAGCGACGATCACGGCCCAATAGAGGAACGGGTGGAAGCCCCGCGCCCTGATCTGCGCGCCGACCGCCACGACGAGGACCGTCGCGAAGATCGCGGTGCCGACCAGGTAGCCCAGGCCGAACGTCATCGTGACCGCGTCGCCGCCGGTCTCGCCCAGCGTCGTCGCCAGGATCTTGATTACCCAGAAGCCGAGCGTGACGGCGGGAACCTTGCTCATCGTGTTTCTTACCATCGTGTCTGTTACCAATGTGCTCATGCGATGACTCCTTTGGCCGTGGTGCGATGCGATGTGGACGGTTGTCGTGACGGGGATGGCGACGGGTCGAACCGGTCCGCGGGGGACACCCTTCGCCCCGGGGGCGGGAAGCTCAGATCGATCCGCAAACCCGGTTGTGCCGCCCCCACGCGCAATCCGGCGCCGTGCAACTCCGCCACCGCGCTCACCAAGCTCAGGCCAAGTCCGTTGCCCGGCGTCGTGCGGCTGCGTTCCCCCCGGTAGAAGCGATGGGTCAGGCGCGGCAGGTCCTCCGCCGCCACGCCCGGCCCATCATCCTCGACGGTCAGGTGCACGCCGTCGGAGTGCTCGGCCGCCTGAACCGAGATCTGCGTGCCGGCGGGCGTGTGCCGCAAGGCGTTCTCCACCAGGTTGGCAAGCGCCTGCATCAGCAGTTCCTGGTCGCCATGCACGCTGAGGCCGGGTGCGATGCGCGTGACGAGGCGGTGGCCGGCATCCTCCAGGTCGGGCCGGTAGGCGTCGGCGACGGCTTCCGCCACGGCGCTGAGATCCACGTCGCCGAAGCCGGCGCGGGGGGATGCGCCCTCCACCTGGGCAATTCGCAGCAAGGCCGAGAACGTCGCCAGCAGCCCTTCGGACTCGGCGACGGCCGCGTCGACCGCGACCTCGTACTCCGGCACCGAGCGCGCGTGCGCCCGGGCGTCCTCCAGCCGCAAGTAGAGGCGTGACAACGGGGTTCGCAGGTCATGCGCGACGTCGGTGCCGACCTGGCGCAGGCTGTCCATCAGCACGCCGATGCGGTCGAGCATCCGGTTTAGCGTGCCCGCCAGCCGGTCCAGATCGTCGCCCGTGCCGCGCACCGGGACGCGCCGCGCGAGGTCGCCGCCGATGATCGCCTCGGCGGTGCGCGAGATCGCGTCCACGCGGTTCAGGAAGGCCCGGCTGAGCAGGGCGCCGCCGCCGATGCCGAGCACCGCCGCCAGTCCGATCGTCCAGGCGAAGGCGGCGCCGATCGCCTCCTCCACTTCGGCGATCTGCCCCAGATCATCGCCGACCGCGAGCAGCAAGCCCCCGCCCAGGTCGGACACCAGCGCGCGCACCTGCTCCGGTCTGCCCTCATCTTCGGCGGCTTGCGGCACGTCGATCGTCACCCAGCCCGGCCGCAGAGCCGCTTGCGCCGGCATCTCGCCTCCGAGATGACTGCCGTCCTTCCCTTCCACCAGGTAGTCGAGCGCTGTGGCGCCTCGCCCGCGCGAGCGCGTCAGCGCCAGCAGACGGTCCAGCCCGCCGGCACGAAACTCGCCGCTCAGGAACGCCGTCTCGGCGTCGATCCTGGCCGCCGCCTGCTGCTGCAGGGCCGACCGCGCCTCGAAAAACACCGCGAGACCGAGCACGAGCGCCGAAGCGGCGAACACGGCGACGTACAGCGCCGCGAACCGAAAACTGGCGACGCGCAACAGTCGGGGCAGCACGAACCGGGTCAAGATTTTCCAGGCATTTCGGTCCGCAGCGCGTAACCTGCCCCGCGCAATGTTTGGATAAGCTCGGCCCCGCCGTGCTGCGACAGCTTGCCCCGCAAACGACTCATATGCGTCTCGACGATGTTGGTCTTGGGATCGAAGTGGAAATCCCACACCGCTTCCAACAGCATCGTCCGCGTCACGACGCGATCGGCGTTGCGCAGCAGGTATTCGAGCAGCTGGAATTCGCGGGGCTGCAGCTCGATACGCCGGCCGGCGCGCGTGACCGTTCGCTTGAGCAGGTCCATTTCCAGGTCGCTCGCCCGCAGGACGGTCGGCGTCTCGCTCAGCGGCGGGCGGCGGTTCAGCGCGTTGAGGCGGGCCAGCAGCTCGGCGAAGGAAAACGGCTTGACCAGGTAATCGTCGCCTCCCGCCTCAAGTCCCCGCACGCGGTCGCCGACGCCGCCGAGTGCGGTCAGGAACAGCACCGGCGCCCTCACGCCGGTGCCGCGCAGCGCCTGCACCAGGCCGATGCCGTCCAAGCCGGGCAGCATGCGATCGACGATCAGCACGTCGTGCCCGCCATCGGTTCCCAAGAACAGCCCGTCCCGCCCGGTCGCGGCGAGATCGACAACGTGGCCCTGCTCGCGCAACCCGCGGGCGACGTAGGCCGAAGTCTCCTGGTCATCCTCAACCAGCAGAACCTTCATGGGTGCCTCCGTCGCCCGCGCACTGGGCTAGTCTGCCTCACCGCCCGCGTGCGTGCCCACGACCCGGCCGCTCTGGGCGTCCACTTCGACCGTTTGCACGCCATGCGGGCCGATCGTCTCCACCGAGATGCGGGTGGCACCACCCTTGACCGCGACGCCGGCGTCGAAGGCCTTGCCGCCGGTCTGCCGCTCGGCCGTCGCGATCGCCTGCGGCAGCGTCACCGTGGCGCTCTGCAATGCGGTCGCTTCGCGGTCCTCGGCGGTGGCAAAGGCTGGCCCTGCGAGCGCCGTGCCGATGAGCCCGACGAGGGCGAGTGAGGTAATCCTCCTGGTATTCATAACGGTGTCCTCAGGTCAGTACCGCGCCGGCAGGATGCCGTTCGCTGCCGCGCAGATTGCGCGCCGGAGAGTTGGGCGGCCCGGGACGCTGGCACACGGTTTGCCAATCCTGCATCGCTCAGCCAACGCCAGCGGCGCGGTCCATCGTCGTGAGCAGGTCGGTCAGGGCCTGCTTGCAGGTCGCTGCATCCGGGGACGTGGCGCGCAACGCCGCCAGCGCGCGGTCGATGGCTTTGTCGATGGTGTGCCATTCGGCAGCCGAGCGCGGCTTGAGCGAAGGCTCCGCGTCGTCCCAAGACGTCTCGAGATCCTTGATCCGGGCTTTTGCGCCGGACAGATCGCCCTTGTCCACCATCGCGGCGGTATCCACGACGATGGACCGAAAGGCGGAAAGATCGCCCAGCTTGGAAGCCGCCGCTTCGGCGGGCGCGATGGGTCCAACGGAGGGCCAGAGGCGCCCGGTGTCGAACGCGGCAAATCCGAGGGCGGGCAGCAAGACCAAGGTCCAGACGAAGTGGCGTCGGTGCATCGTCGATCTCCTCTTTGTTCGTGACGTTTGGGACGGGCCCTGGCGCTCGGGCTGAGGCTCGTTGCCTAGGCCTACCCCTCCTCCGCTGCCTTCGGATGGTCGGCCGGCCGGTTTGGCGCGACGCTGAGGTAGGCGACCAGGATGACAATGACGGTGAGAAACGCGATGCTCGTCAGGACCGTGCCCAACCCGAGGCCGCCGTACGCCTGCGCCTGAGACAGCAGGTCGCCAAGCGATGCGCCCAGCGGCCGCGTGAGGATGTAGGCGAGCCAGAAGGTGAGCACCGGATTGCCGCCGAGGCTGTAGGCGGCGTAGATGGCGGCAATCAGCGTGCCGAATACCAGGACACCCACGGTGAAGCCGAGGCTCAACGCTTCCGTCGCGAGATCCCCCGCGGCCGTTCCCAAGGCAAAGGTGAACAGGATCGCCGTCCAGTAGAATAGTTCGCGCCGTGTGGTGACGATCGTGTGGATCGAAAGGGTCCGCTCGCGCGCGTACCAAACCATGAAGGTCACTGCCAGCAACACCGCGAACACCGCCGTGCTCAGGTAGAGGCTGATCTCCAACCGATCGGTCAGGGCGTCGGTGATCTGGGTGCCGACCACGCTCACCAGCACGACGGTGAGCCAGTAGATCCAGGGCACATACCGCCGAGACCGCAGTTGCGCGAGCAGCGCCGCAGCCAAGAGGACGGCCATGATCCCGCCCGTCACGGCGGTGCCGAGACCCACGTGTACCGCCAAATAGTCCGCACCGGTCTCGCCCACGGTCGTCGCCATGATCTTGATGATCCAGAAGGCGAGTGTGACCGCCGGAACCTTGTTCAAGAACCGGGCGATTGTCGGATGAGAGAGGGACACGGCAGCAACCCCAACGGCGTGGATCGTCGAGGCACCCTGCTCTAGGCTACGTTGCGCCAGTTTGGCCGTCTTGTTGGCAAACCCCAACATGCCGCGGCGGCCCGCGCCGAGCCGCAACTCGCCGGCACGCAGAGTCAGCCAGTACGTAATCCGTTCGGAGTTCCGGAGCCATACAGACGCTCGCACTCTTCGTTGTACAGCCTTTCGCGTTCCGCCGCGGCCCGGGCGAGCCGGTCGAAGCCTCCCAGCCGGTCGGCAAGCACGTCGGACCCGTATCGCAGCAGGACATCGGCCACGGTCGTGAACCAGGCCTGCACGTCGGCCTCCGTAGCGATGGCTTGATCCGGCGGGAGTGCCAGTGACACCGACCGGCCGCCCATGAACAGCAGGTCTTCCAGTTCGAATACCGGGCGCGTGTTGACGGCCGCATGCTCGCGCTGATGATGACGTTCCCGCAACCCGCCCTCTGGCTGCCGGAGCACATAATGACACTCGCGACAGGACGCTGGTCCGCGCCGATCCGCTACCCCGACCCCGATATCGTCGTGCTCGATGCGCGCTTCGAGGCGCTGATCCTGGGCCACGCCGCGATCGAGCGGATCGCCGAGGGCTGCCGCTTCACCGAAGGCCCGGTCTGGTTCGGCGATCTGCGCCAGCTGCTGTTCAGCGACATCCCGAACGACCGCCTGGTGCGCTGGGACGAGGAGACCGGCGCGGTCAGCCTGTTCCGCCGCCCGGCCGGCCACCCCGACGGCAACACGCGCGACCGGCAGGGCCGTCTCGTCACCTGCGAACTCGGCACGCGGCGGCTGACTCGCACCGAGCACGACGGAACCCTGACGGTGCTCGCGGAGAGTTTCGCCGGCACCCGCCTCACCGGCGCCAACGACGTCGTCGTCAAGTCGGACGGCTCGATTTGGTTCAGCGACAACGGCGCCGGTATCCGCGGCAACTATCTCGGCGACAAGGCGCCGCAGGAATTGCCGTTCCGCGTCTACCGCATCGACGGCAAGACCGGCGAACTGACTGTCGCGGTCGGCGACATGGGGCGGCCGAACGGACTGTGCTTCTCGCCCGACGAGTCGAAACTGTACGTGGTCGACACGCCCTCCGGCACCAGGACGACTCACGTCTACGACGTGGTCGGCAACGGCACCGAGGTCGCCGACGGCCGCGTGTTCTTCGATGCGACCCCGGGCTTCGCGGACGGCATTCGCTGCGACATCGACGGCAATGTCTGGTGCAGCTTTTCGGGCGGCGAGGGCCATGACGGCGTCGCCGTGTTCGCCCCCGACGGCACCCTGATCGGCCGCATCCTGCTGCCCGAACGCTGCGCCAACCTCTGCTTCGGCGGCCGCAAGCGCAACCGGCTGTTCATGACCGCGAGCCAGTCGGTTTACGCGCTCTACGTCGAGGCGCAAGGTGTCCCCGGCGGGTAGCGTCGCGCCGGTTCTCAGGAGGAGCCTTCATGTCCGAGCTGGTGATACGCAACGGCACCATCGTCGACGGCAACGGCGGCGAGCCGTTCGAGGCCGATGTCCACGTCGTCGACGGCCGCATCGCCGACGTCGGCCTCGTCGCCGCCCGCGGCGCGGAAGAGATCGACGCCAAAGGCAAGCTGGTCACCCCGGGCTTCGTCGACCCCCACACCCACTACGACGCGCAGGTGACGTGGGGCAACCACATCAATCCCTCGTCGTGGAACGGCGTCACCTCGGTGCTGATCGGCAATTGCGGCGTCGGCTTCGCCCCGTGCCTGCCGAGCCAGCGCGCCATGCTGATCGAATTGATGGAAGGCGTGGAAGACATCCCGGAGCCGGTGCTGAGCGAGGGGCTGCCGTGGAACTGGCAGACTTTTCCGCAATTCCTCGACGCGCTCGAAGCGCGGCGCTACGACCTCGACGTCGCCACCCAGGTGCCGCACGCGGCGCTGCGCGTCTACGTCATGGGCCAGCGCGGCGCCGACCGCGAGGACGCCACCGCCGCCGACCGCGAGCGCATGGCCGCGCTGGCCGCCGAGGGGATCAGCGCCGGCGCACTCGGCTTCTCGACGTCGCGCACGCTGAACCACCGCACGCTGGACGGCCGGCCGATCCCCACCCTGACGGCGGCCGAGGACGAGCTCGCCGCCATCGCCGGCGCCATCGGCAAGCTCGGCACCGGGTGGATGCAGGTGATCGCCGATTTCGACGACGAGCTCGAGCCGGAGTTCGCCATGCTCCGCCGCCTGTCCGAGCGTTCGCGGCGGCCGGTGAGCGTGACGGTGCTGGAGCGCGACTCCAAGCCGCAGGAATGGCGCCAGTTGCTCGACCGCATCGCGCGCGCCAACGCGGACGGCCTGCCCATGCTCGGGCAGGTGCTCGACCGGCCGACCGGCATCATGCTCGGCTTCGAGATCTCGCAGAACCCGTTCATGACCTGCCCCAGCTTCGAGGCCGTCGCGGCGCTGCCGTTCGCACGCAAGATGCAGGCGCTGCGCGACCCGGCGCTGCGGTCCAAGCTCATTGCCGAGCGCAACACCGACGACGCGCTCGGCAAGCGCGTCGCGACCTGGGAGCGCATCTTCGAGCTGGGCGACCCGCCGGACTACGAGCCGCCGGCCGAGGCGAGCGTCAGGGCGCGGGCGCGGCGCGAGGGCATCGAGCCCGCTTCGCTCGCCTACGACCTGCTGCTGCAGGATGGCGGCCGTAAGATCCTGTACCGCCCGCTCAGCAACTACGCGCACGGTAATCTCGAAACCGTGCGGCAGATGATGCAGCATCCCAACACCCTGGTCAGCCTGGGCGACGGCGGCGCGCATGTCGGCGTGCTGTGCGACGCCAGCGCGCCCACGTACCTGCTGACGCACTGGACGCGCGACCGCACGCAGGGGCGCTTCCCGGTGCAATGGGCGGTGAAGCGCCTCAGCCGCGACAACGCCCGCGCCATCGGCCTCGCCGCCGCGGAAGGCCGCTCTTCCGCCGCTGGCCGAGTCAGCCGCGACAACGCCCGCGCCATCGGCCTCGCCGACCGCGGCGTGATCGCGCCGGGCTACAAGGCGGACTTGAACGTGATCGACTACGGCCGCCTGCGCCTTCACACGCCGGAAGTCGTCTACGACCTGCCCGCCGGCGGACGCCGGATGGTGCAGCGCAGCGAGGGCTACGCCGCGACCATCGTCTCGGGCGCCGTCGTGCATCGCGACGGCGCGCCGACCGGCGCGTTGCCCGGCCGGCTGGTCCGCGGCGCGCAACCCGGGCCGGCATAGGCGATCGGCGGCGTAGACGCCGAATTCGGTCGGGCCGGTGCGCCCGCTGCGGAGGGAGAGGACCAATGACCGAGGCCGAGTTCGAGCTTGCCATCGAACGCTACATCGATGCGCCACCCGAAGTCGTCTTCAAGGTCTGGACCGAACGACTTGAAGAATGGTGGGCGCCGAAGCCCTGGACCACGAAGCTCATCGAACAAGATTTACGCGCCGGTGGGCGCTCGGCCATGGTCATGAGCGGTCCGGACGGTGCGACCTCGCCCATGGAAGGCGTCATCCTCGAAGTCGTGCCGAACGAGCGGATCGTGTTCACGAATGCTTTCACGGTCGGATGGATTCCGCAGACACCCGTCATGGTCGGCTACTTCACCTTCACGCCCGAGGGGAGCGGGACACGCTATCGCGCCGGTTCGCGCCATTGGGACGCGGCTGCGCACAAGCAGCATGAAGCAATGGGCTTCAAGGAAGGCTGGGGGGCCGTCGCCGCCCAGCTGGCAGAACTAGCCGAAGCAGAGGCCAGGCAGACTGGGCGAATACCGCGCCGTTAGGCCTGCTTTGCCGATCGGCCGACGCCGAAGCCGGTTTGACATCGCCGGCCGCAACTGCGAACAGCTCGCATCCCTCGATAAGGATGACGGATGTCCGCCACGCCGCGGCAACGGCCGATCAGCCGCGAGTCAGGCCTCAGACCCGGTCGCCTGAAGCGGTTCTTCGCCGTGCTCGGCCCGGGGATCGTGGTCATGCTGGCCGACACGGATGTCGGCAGCATCATCACCGCCGGGCAGAGCGGCGTGCAGTGGGGCTACCGCCTGCTGCTGCTGCAAGCCCTGCTCATACCGATCCTGTACATCGTGCAGGAGCTGACCGTGCGGCTCGGGATATTTACCGGCCGCGGTCACGGCGAGCTGATCCGCGACACGTTCGGCCGCTTCTGGGCCTGGGTGTCCGCCGCCGGCCTGGCCGTCGCCACGGTAGGGGCGCTGCTCTCGGAGTTCTCCGGCGTGGCGGGCGTCGGCGAGCTGTACGGCGTCTCCCGCTTCATCACCCTGCCCTTGGCGGCGGTGGCCCTGCTGGCCGTGGTCCTGACCGGCGGCTATCGCCGGGTCGAGCGGGTGGCCATCGCGGTCGGATTGTTCGAGTTGGCGTTCTTCGTGGTCGCCTGGACGGCGCACCCGACGATCACCCAAATGGTCAGCGGGGCGATCAATATTCCGCTGGGGGACCGGAAATACCTGTTCCTGGTGGCCGCCAACATCGGCGCGGTCATCATGCCCTGGATGGTGTTCTACCAGCAGTCCGCGGTCGCCGATAAGCGCCTGGCACCCGAGCACTTCGCCGCCGCGCGCATCGATACCGCCGTCGGCGCGGTGGTGACGCAGTTGGTCATGGCCGCCGTGCTGATCGCCGCCGCCGCGTTCATCGGCACCCCGAACCCCGACCGCCAGCTCGACACGATCGGCGACCTGGCCGGCGCGCTGACCCCGCTGTTCGGCACCGATCTCGGCCGGCTCCTGTTCGCGCTCGGCGTTCTCGGCGCCGGCATGGTCGCCGCCATCGTCGCCTCGCTCGCCCTGGCCTGGGGCGTGGGCGAGGTCGCCGGCTTCAAGCGCTCGCTAGAGATGCGGCCGCTCCAAGCGCCGTGGTTCTATGGCGTGTACATCGTCTGCGTCGCCGGCGGCGCGCTGCTGGTGGCGCTGTGGCCCGACCTCGTGTCGCTGAACATCGGCGTGCAGGTGATGAACGCGCTGCTGTTGCCGCTGGTGCTGGGCTTCCTGATCGCGCTCGCCGCCCGAGCCTTGCCGGAGGCCGTGCGGCTGCGCGGCATCTACTTCTGGGTGGTCTGTCTCGTGGCGTTCGTGACCTGCGCGCTAGGCGTGTTCGGCGGCGTCAACGGTGCGGTGTCGGGCTGACGCAAGCCTCCGACACTATCGGAGGGAGCCGCGCACGCTCAGGGACTGGGTGAAGGCCGCCAGCTGGTTAGCGCGTATCTGCTTGTACGTCTCGTACGCGGCTTCGGGGCCGGAATACACGCAGTGGCAGCCGACCGGATCGGCATAGAACACGACCGGCATGCCGTTCACGACGCGATGGGCGAACTCTTGGGGCGGAAGCGATCCCATGCTGGCGGCCGACCCCGGAGTGTCCGACCTCACCGGCGTAAACCCGGAGTCCACCAGCAGCTCGTCCTTTTGCCGCGCCGCCCACGCGCAGCCCCCGAGCACGACCATGGCGCAGAGCGCCGACGCGCGAACAAGCCTCATGGGTGGAATGCTCCCGGTTCGGTGGCCGAATGACGGCGCAGGGCGAGGATGCCCCGAACGGCATTCGTCGCCGCGGCCCGAATCGATACCATGTTCGGCGCTGCTGGCGTCGCCGAACATCGGCGTCTCGCCGATGAACGCGCCGCTCATGTCGCCGGTGACGCCCTTGACGTGCGCGCCCGGCGTTTCAGGAGTTCAACGGCACCGCATCGGGCTGACCTTATCGTACAAAGGAACCCCCACCGCCCCTGTTCTCGTCAAACACCGCCATGTCCTCCCGGCGTATCTGCTTATACGTCGCGTAGGTGGCTTCGGTGCCGGAATAGACGCACTTGCAGGCGACCGGGTCGGCGTAGAACACCATCGGCGTGGCGTTCACCGTACGATGGGCAAAGCGGTGGGGTGGCAGCGCTTTCATTGCGGCCGCCCACTGCGGCGTATCCGTTTTCACCGGTGTAAATCCGGCATCGATCAGCAGATCGTCTTTCTGCTGCGCCGCAAACGTGCAGCCGGCGATCAGAAGCGCCGCACACGCAGCCGGAGCCTGAGAAAACCTCATGCCGTGGAATCCTTCGGTTCACCTCCGATATGTTCCGCAAGCGGCGAAAGTCGTCAATCTCCGTCTGTCGGCCGTTCCGACCTCAGAACCCCTTCCAGTCGCCGGCTCCCTCGAACGCGGCAGCCGCGGCGTAGATCGTGCTCTCGTCGAAATGCTTGCCGACGAGCATCGCACCGATCGGCAGCCCGTCGCTCATGCCGCACGGAACCGACATGGCGGGATGGCCGGTCACGTCCATCGGGCAGGTGTTGGGCAGCATCTCGAACGCGCGCTGGAGTAGAGCGGCAGCGGCGCGTCGGGCGGCGGGATCGGCGTCGCCTTCATCGGCAGGGTCGGCATCAGCAGCAAGTCATACGTGCCAAGCACCGTATCATAGGCGGCGGTGAGCCGTCGCGCGATGTTCTGCGCCTTGGCGTAGTAGCGGCCACGATAATGTCGGAGGAAATACTCGCCGAGGAACATCGACACCTTGAGCGAGTCCGACAGGTCGTTGGCGCGTTCCCGCCACGCGGCGTGCGCGTCGAGCAGGCTGACGGTGTACTGGCCCTTCCAGTTGAACCCCATGCCGTTGCCCCGCATCATCTGTACCTGCAGGCCCTCGAGCGCGATCGGCGCCCAGATGTCCTTGCCGATCCGGTGCATCGGCACGCTGACCTCCTCGACCTTGGCGCCGAGCATGCCGAAACGCTCGGCCGCCTGCCGCACCTTGGCATCGACGTCTGTCTCGGATTCCAGCCAGCCGAACCCCTCCTTCACCACGCCGATCCGCAGGCCCGCCACACCGCGGCCGAGCGCCTCCGTGTAGGGCATGACCTTCGGCGAGTTCTGCCGCGGATCGAGCCCGTCCTCGCCGGCCAGCACCTCGAGCAGCAGCGCGTTGTCGGCGACCGTCGCCGTCATCGGCCCGGTATGGTCGATCGTACTCTCGATCGGCATCACCCCGGTGTACGGCACCAGGCCCCAGGTCGGCTTCATGCCGTAGATGCCGCAGAACGACGCCGGCATGCGGATCGAGCCGCCCTGGTCGCCGCCGATCGCCATGTGCACCTCGCCGGCCGCCACCAGCGCGCCGCTGCCCGACGAGGAACCGCCGGCGGAGAAGCCGTGCTTGTGCGGGTTGTGCACCGGGCCCTTGGCGCCGGTATGGCTGCCGCCCGAGAGGCAGAAGCACTCGCAATGCGCCTTGCCGAGGATGGTCGCGCCGGCGTCCAGCATGCGCGTCACGATGGTCGCGTCCATGTCCGGCACGTAGCCTTCCAACGTCGCCGCCCCGTTCATCATCGGCACCCCGGCGACGCACACGTTGTCCTTCACCGCGACCGTCTTGCCGGCGAGCTTGCCCGTCGCGGCGCCCTTGATGGTGGTCTTCACGTACCACGCATTGTAGCGGTTCTCGGACGCGGGCGGCTCGACGCCGGGGGTGCGCGGATACGTGACCGGCGGCTTCTCGTCGGGCAGCGCGTCCACCACGTCGTAGGAGGCGCAGGTGCCGTCCATCAGCGACAGGAACGCTTGCAGGCGCTCCTCCGACAGCTCCATGCCGAGATCGAGCGCGATGTCCTGGAGTTGCGACATCGTGGGCCTCTGGATCGTCATGCGGCGGCTCCTCTGCGGAAAGGGGTTACGTCACGCGGCCATGCCGACGAACTCGGCGACCAGATCGGGGTCCTCGATCGCTTGCGGCGTCACCTCGCGGGTGATGACGCCCTTCTGGATGATGAGGACGCGCTGGCTGAGTGCGGCGATGAACTTCAGGTTCTGCTCGACCAGCACCACCGTCAACTCGCGCGAGCCGCGCAGCGCCTGCAACGTTTCGATGATCTCGTCGATGATGGATGGCTGGATGCCCTCGGTCGGCTCGTCGAGCAGGATCAGGCTCGGCTTCGCGCACAGGCAGCGCGCCAGGGCAAGCAGTTGCTGCTCCCCGCCGGACAACGCCCCGCCCGCGCGGTCGGCCAGCCGTGCCAAGCGCGGGAACCGGCCCAGCACCTCCTTGATCGTCGCCGCCTCGCCGTCCTTGGCCAGCAGGCATCCCATGCGCAGGTTCTCGTGCACGCTGAGTGCCGGGAAGATTTCGCGCCCCTGCGGCACGTAGCCGATGCCGAGCCTAGCCCGCGCGTGCGGCGCCAGCCCCGTGATGTCGCGCTCGTCCAGCAGCACGCGTCCTGCGGTCGCCGGCAAGTAGCCCATCAGCGTCTTGAGCAACGTCGTCTTGCCCATGCCGTTATGGCCGAGGATGCCGACGAACTCCCCTCGCGCGATGGCGAAGTCAACGCCGGCCAGGATCGGGATGCGCCCGTAGCCGGCGCGCAGGCCATCCACCCGGATCATGCGGCTTGCTTGCCCAGATAGACGTCACGCACCGCTTGGCTGGCAAGCACATGCTCGACATCGTCCTCGATCAGGATCGCGCCCTGATTGAACACGGTCACAATCTTGGCGATCATGCGGATGAACTGCATATCGTGCTCGACCACGATCATCGCCTGCGCCCGGTTGATCTCGCCGATCAGCGCGGAGGTGCGCACCACCTCCTCGTGCGTCATCCCGGCGGCCGGCTCGTCGAGCAGGATCAACTCGGGCTCCTGCGCCAGCACCGTGCCGATCTCCACCCATTGCCGCTGGCCGTGCGCGAGCTGGCCCACCAGGCGATCGGCGATCCGCGTCAGATCGAGCCGCTCCAAGGTCGCGTCTGTGATCTGCCGCGCGCGCGCCATCGACTTGCGCCGGAACGCAGCGACCGCGATGTTCTCGCGCACCGAAAGGCCGTTGAACACGTTCGGCACCTGCGTCTTGATGCCGATGCCCAACCGGGCGATGGCGTGCGGGCTGATGCCGGTGATGTCCTCGCCGCGGAACAGGATTTTCCCCTTCGTCGGCGTGAGCTGGCCGGTCAGCATCTTGAAGAACGTGCTCTTGCCGGCGCCGTTCGGCCCGATCAGACAGCGCAGCTCCACTTCGCCCAGCGCGAAATCGACGTTGCTGACGGCGGTGACGCCGCCGAAACGCATGGTGACGCCGCGCGCCTCGATCAACGGCGTCATGGCCGCGCCTCGGCCGGCGCCGGCGCCGGTTGCGGCGCGCGCCGCCGCACCATGATGCGCGACAGCAGATCGCGTACCGCCGGCACCACGCCCTGCGGCACCAGCAGCACGAAGGCGATGAGGATGGCGCCCAGTATCAGGTTGGCGTTGAACGTCTGCTGCGTGCCGATGATGGAGATCAGGTACTGGATCGCGACCGCCCCCAGGATCGGGCCGAGCAGCGTGCCGAGACCGCCGACCAGCACGTAGATGATGATCTGCGCCGATGTCGCGAGGCTGAACGCGGTGGGGCTGATGAACGCGCCCCAGTTGGTGAACAGGCAACCGGCCAGACCCGCGATGCCGCCGCCGATCGAGAACACCAGCAGCTTGTAAAGCCGCGGGTCGTAGCCGAGCAGCATCGCCCGCGTCTCGTTCTCACGGATCGCCACTACGACGCGGCCGAAACGCGACGCCAGGATCGCGCGCAACAACCCGTACACCAGGATCAACGCCGCCATCGTCACGTACCAGAGCTGCCCGGGATCGAGCGGCGCGTCTGGGTTGCCGGGCACGTTGAGCGTCGGCACCGACGGCATCCCGTTGAAGCCGCCGAGCGGTGCGACGCCGATCGTGTAGACGTCGCCCGCCGTCGAGTTCACCACGTTGAACAGGATGATGGTGACGGTCAGCGTGACCACGCCGACATAGGCGTCGCTGATGCGGCCGTAGAACATGAAATAGCCGAGCAACGCGGCGAAGCCCATCGGCACCAGGATCGCGAGCGCCACCGCCCCCGTGCTGTCGCCCATGTTCTCCACCGCGACCGCGTAGGCGTAGCCGCCCAGGCCGAAGAACGCCGACTGACCGAAGCACATGATGCCGCCGTAACCCCAGATGAAGCCCTGGCTCAGCGCCAGCACCGCCATCGAGATGAACACCGTCATCTGCAGCAGCCCGAACAGGTCGAACACCATCGGCAGGCCGAACATGACTGCCAGCATCGCCGCCAGCATCGCGACGAAGCCGGCCCGGGCGGCGGTCATATCAGCGACCCTCTCCACTGACCCGTTCCCGCCATGGTCGGCCTGCGCCGACCATGGCGGTGGGGAGGTGAGATGCGTCACTCGATAGGACGACTGGTATCACAGGCTCCTCCGGAAGAAGCGGCCGGTGATCCCCTGCGGCAGGACGCGCAGCATGATGATCGCGGATGCCAGCAGCGCGACCTCGCCGAACACCGGCGTCGTCCTGAATGAAACGAGTTCGGAGACGAACCCGAACAGCCCCGAGGCGATCGTGGTGCCGGTCACGATGGCGGTGCCGCCGCCGAGCACGGTGATGAACGCCTTGGCGATGAACGCGCCGCCCATGTTCGGCGCGACGCCCGAGATCGGCGCCAGTACGCCGCCGGCCAGGCCCGCAAGCGCCGACCCGAGCGCGAACGTTATCATATAGACCCGCTGCGGCGACACGCCGAGCGCCGCCGCCATCGCCGGGTTCTGCATGGTGGCGCGCACGATCAGCCCGAACCGCGTCGCGCGCAGCAGCAGCCAGAGCAGGACCGTGATGACCGCGGCGACGACGATGATGAACAGCCCGTAGCCGCTGCCCTCATAGGGGCCGATCGCGAACCCGCCGATCGGCGCGGAGACGCCGTGCACTGTGTTGCCGAACACCGTCGTGATGACGCCGATCAGCGCCAGGCTCAGGCCCCAGGTCGCCAGCATGGTGTCGATCATCCGCCCATAGAGGAAGCGGACCAGGCAACGCTCGACCACCAGGCCGACCAAGCCGACCACGACCGGCGCCACGACCAGCATCGCCAGCCAGAGATTGACGCCGGCATCTGTCGCCACCACCGTCGCGTACGCGCCCAGCATCAGGAACTCGCCGTGCGCGAGATTGATGACCCGCATCATGCCGTAGATCACGCCCAAGCCGAGGCTCAGCAGCACCAGTACGGCCACGGTGCTCAGGATGTTGAACGCCAGCAACCCGGCGAGCGCCATCGGACGCGCGCCTCAGGTCTTCACGTCGATGACGTACTGCTTGTTGGTGTTCGGCTCCTTGACCAGGTTGCACACCGCCGCCGTGTCGGACGGCACCTGGTCGGGATAGGATTCCAACACCTTCCAGACCTTGTTGCCGGCCTGACCGAGATACGCATTGCGCGTGGCGTGCTGCGTCGCGTGGTCGAGCGTGACCTTGCCGGTCGGGCCGTCGAACGAGAGCCCGGTGTCCAGCGCCTCGATCACCTTCATCCGGTCGAGCGACCCGGCCTTCTTCACCCCTTCCACCCACAGCCAGAAGCCCTCGTACGTGGCCGCCGCAAGCTCGCTGACATAGGGCAGGTCGGCGCCGAACTTGTCGCGCAGCGCCTTGACGAACGCGACGCTCTTCGGCGTCTGCAGCTCCTGGTAATAGCCGTACGCGGTGACGATGCCGTCGCTTTCCGCCGGGTTGAGCGTCGACATCTCGCCGACCAGGCCGAACGTGGTCGAGGCGATCGGGATCTTCGCCTTCATCCCCGAAGCCGCCCATTGGCGATAGAACGCGGTGTGGTTGGAACCGACCAGGGCGGAAAGCAGCACGTTGGGACTGGCCTGCTGGATCTTGCCGATGGTGGCCGAGAAGCTCGTCACGTCGAGCGGGAAGAAGTCCACGGCTTGGACGCTGCCGCCGTTGTCTTGCGCGTATTTCGTCATCCACTTGGCGGTGATCTGCCCGTAATTGTAGTCGGCGGCGACGATGTAGGCCTTCTTGCCCCAGGTCTTCAGCGCGTACGGCACCAGCTTGTTCACGGTCTGCGCCGGGGTGGTGCCGGTGCAGAACGTGTTGCGGTCGCACACGCCGCCCTCGTACAGCACGTTGTAGAAATATAACGTCTTGAACCGGTCGAACACCGGGCGGATCGCCTCGCGCGAGGCCGAGGTGATGCCGCCATGCACGACGCTAACCTTGTCCTTCAACGCGAGCTGCTGGGCATACTGCGAGTAGAGCTGGATGGTGGACTGCGTGTCGTAGTTCACCAGCGCAACCTGGCGTCCGAGCAGGCCGCCCTGCGCGTTCACCTCGGCGACAGCGAGCTGGATGGCGTCGAACATCGGCTGGCCGGAGGTGCCGATCGGACCCGAGAGATCGAGCAGGCTGCCGACCTTGATCGGCTCGTCCGCGAGGCCGCTGCGGGAAATCCACGGCGCGGCGAGCGCGCCGGCAGCGGCGAGCGCGCCTGATTTCAGCACGTTCCGGCGATGCATCGTCATGGCCCAATCCCCCTGATTGTTCGCCGCGAACGCGGGTCGGCGACAAGCATCCGCCGACCCGCGCCTACAAGCAACGCAAGATCCAGACCAACTCTACGCGTGCGGGTTGAACGGCGTCGGGAAGACGTTGCGCGGCATCATCAGCGGATAGGTCTCGCGCGGCTGGAACTGGCCGAAGCCGGGCTCCGCCAGACGCTCCTGGCCGTCCATCACGATCCGGCCGCGCACCAGGGTGGTGACCGGCCAGCCCGTCAAGGTCATCCCCTCGTAGGGCGTGTAGTCGACCGCGTGATGCATGTCGCCGCCGCGCACCGTGCGGCTCAGGCCCGGATCCCAGATGGCGATGTCGGCGTCCATGCCGCAGGCGATGGAGCCCTTGCGCGGATGCAGGCCGAACAGCTTGGCCGGATTGGTCGCGGTGATCGCGACGAAGGTCTGCAGGTCGATGCGCCCCTTGCCGACGCCTTCGGAGAACAGGAACGGCATCCGCGTCTCCAGCCCCGGCACCCCGTTGGGCACTTCGGAGAATGACGCCTTCCGGGCGACCGCCTGCTTGCCGGCCGGACCGCCGAACAGGTAGGGCGCGTGATCGGACGACACTACGCCGAGCGTGCCCAGGCGAATGTGCTTCCACAACGCCTCCTGGTCCGCGCCGGTGCGCAACGCCGGGCTGCACAGGAACTTGGCACCCTCGTGGTCGGGACGGTCCAGATCGGCCGCTGTAAAGGCCAGATATTGCGTGCAGGTCTCGCCGTAGATTTTCAGCCCGCGCCCCTGCGCGCGCCGGATTTCCTCCGCACCCTCTTCCGAGCTGACGTGGAAGATCTGCACCGGCACATCGACCAGCTCCGCTAAGGCGGCGATGCGCTGGATGGCTTCCCGCTCGACCAGCGCCGGCTTTGCCCAGGCGTGATACTTCGCCTCCGTCAGCCCGGCCGCCTCGAGCCGTTCGGTCATCCAGCATATCGCGTCGTGGTTCTCGGCATGGATCACCACGAACGCCTGGTTCTTGCGCGCCGCGGCCAGCACGGTGAGCACCTCCGCATCGGTGAGGAAGCTCGACTGATAGGTCATGAAGAACTTGACCGACCGGTGCCCGGCGGCGACGAGCGGGGGCAGCTCCCGCTCGATCACGTCGGGGCTCGGGTCGGTGATGATGATGTGGAAGCTGTAGTCGATCACCGAGCGACGGGCGCGCGCGTGATAGTCCGCGGCACGCTCGGCAATGCCCTGGCGCTTGAACTGCGGCGAGAAGCAGATCACGCAGGTGGTGCCGCCGAACGCGGCCGAGGTCGTGGCGCTCTCGAACGTGTCGGCATTGGTGGTGCCGTCGTCGCGCGGCTGTTCGATGTGGCAATGGCTGTCGACCCCGCCGGGCAGCACCAGCTTGCCGGTGGCGTCGACCTCCCGCGCCGCCGTCCCCAGAGCCGTCCCCAGGGCCGCGATCTTGCCGTCGCGTATGCCGACGTCACAGAGGGCGCTGTCCGTGGCGGTCACCACGGTGCCGTTGCGGATGATGAGATCGAATGGCTGCATGACGCGTCCTCCGAAGAGCCCCCAGCCTAGACGGCAGCTTCGGCGGCCCGATGAGCGAAGTTGGTCCGATTGAGCTTCAGGCGGTGATCGGCGTAGAGCAGCGGCTCGTAGCGGGGCGGGCTATCCGGCCCGATGCAGGTCGGCACGCATCGGATCACCGCCTCGTTGCTGGGGCCGAGGAAGAACGGGATGGCGTAGCGCATCCGGTCGTTGCGGTTGATCACCCGGTGCGGCGTCGGCTTGAACCGGTCGTTGGAATAGCGCCCGAGCATCTCGGCGGTGTTCACCACGAACGTGCCGGGGATCGCGGGCGGTCGCACCCAGCCGCCTTCGCGGGTCAGCACCTCGAGCCCGGGCAGCTCCGACTGCGCCAGGAAGGTGATCAGGTTGGTGTCGATATGCGGCGCGAACCCGAACTGGTTGTCCGCCTCGCCGAGCTGCGGCTGATAGCGGATCAGCCGCAAGGTGCAAGTCGGGTCGGCGAAATCCCCGGCGAAGTAGTCTTGCGGCAATCCGAGCGCAGTCGCGAACACCGGCAACATGCGCTGCGCCAGACGCTCCATGGTCGCGAAATAGTCGAGCATGGCCGCCCGGAACGCCGGCATGTCCTCCGGCCACTTGTTCATGCCGACGAGCGGGTTGCCGGCGATGATGTCGGGGTCGTCCGGCCCCCGCTCATGCGTGATGTAGAAACTCTCGTTCAGGTTCGGCTCGGTGTTGACGTTGACCTTGGACGTGCGGATCACCTGCGCGCCCGTTGGCAGGAAGCCGATGTTGAGCGCGCCGACATGCAGCGGCAGCTTGCGCTCGGTCGGGAGCTCGAAGAACCGGGCCGCCTGCTCGAAGGCGCGATCGATCATCGGCTGCGGCACGCCGTGGTTGGCGAGCACGAGAAAACCCGTGTCCTCGCACGTCCGCGCCGTGACCGAAGCAAGCTCGTCGCACGCGCCCGGTTGCCCGGCGAGGTAGGGCCCAAGATCGAGAATGGGGATACGGTCGCTCACGTCACGATCCTGCCGGTTCCGGGTCAGCCGGACAAGCCGCCGCCCGCCACCGTGGTGCGAAACATCAGCCGCTGATACCGGGTGTGGTCGAACAGGCTCGCGGTGTGCAGCACGGCGCGATTGTCCCACATCACCAGATCACCCTTCCGCCAACGGTGGCTGTAGATGAAACCGGGCTGCGCCGTGTGCGCCATCAGCGTCTCCACCAGCGTCCTGCCCTCCGCCTCGTCGAGGCCCTCGACATGGCTGATGACCGCGGGACACAGATAGAGCGACTTCATCCCGGTCACCGGATGGCGGCGCACCAGCGGGTGCGTGGCCGCCGGCCAAGCCGCCTTCTTGGCCTGCGACAGCGGCGCGCGCTCCGGATTGTGCCGGTGCTGCCACGTCTTCAAGGTTTGCAAGGAATGCACCGCCTGCAGGCCCTCGATGCGCTCCTGCGTTGCCGGATCGAGCGCGGCATAGGCGGCGGTCGCGTCGGCGAACATGGTCTCGCCGCCCTCCGGCGGGACGATCTCGCCGTAGAACAGCGACGCGTCGCTCGGCACCGCGCGATACGAGCTGTCGCCGTGCCATTGCTCGACGCCGCGCGCGAACGACGCCTTCATGCCGTCCCGTTCGACATTGCCGACGCAGAACACCTCGCGATGATCGGGCAACGTGTTCTCGAACGAGGCGTGAATCTCCAGCGGACCAAGACGGCGACTGAACGCCACGAGGTCGGCCGGCGCGAGCGACTGGCCCGGCACGATCACCACGCGATACCGATGCAGCGAGTCGCGGAACTGCGCCACCCCCATCTCCGGCATGTCGCCGGCTATCGTCATCCCGACGATCTCGGCGGCGAAGCTCGGCGCCACCTGCCGGATCGACGGCGTTGCTTCTAGTGCGACGTTCATGCCCGATTGCTCCCAATGATCCAGTTTTCCCGCGACGCCGCGCGCCGGTCGATCTCTGCGGCATTCACCGACGGTCTCAGCCCGTCGAGACGCGGCCTCGCTGCCAGCAGCGCCGCCGTGTAGGGATGCCGCGGCGCCTCGAAGATGTCGCGCGTGGGCGCGATCTCCACCACGCGCCCGCGCTGCATGATTGCCACGCGGTCGGCGAGGCTGCGGACCACGGACAGGTCGTGCGAGATGAAAAGGTAGGTCAGTGACAGCCGTGCGCGCAACGACAGCAACAGGTTGAGCACCGTCCCCTGCACCGAGAGGTCGAGCCCCGACGTCGGCTCGTCGAGGATCACGATGCGCGGCGCGAGCAGCAGGATGCGCGCCAGCGCGACCCGGCGAAGCTGACCGCCCGACAGCTCGTGCGGGTAACGCTGCCCACTGGCCGCGTCGAGCCCGACCGCCGTCAGCATCGCATCGACGCGCGCGCGCCGCTCCGCCGTCTCGCGCACGCCATGCACGAGCAGCGTCTCGCGCAACGTCGCGCCCATGCTCCACCAGGGGTCGAGCGAGGCCGCCGCGTCCTGGTGCACGTACTGGACTTCGCGGCGCAGTCGCCGCGCGCGTTCGGGCGGGTCGCGACCGACCGGAACGCCGTCGAACCGGATCTCGCCGCTCGTCTCGCGCTGCAGGCCCAGGATCGCGCGCGCGAGCGTGGTCTTGCCGGAGCCCGATTCGCCCACCAGCGCGAAGATTTCGCCGGCGCGAAGCTCGAAGCTGACCCCGTCGACCGCGCGCACCGGCGGCACCGCCGAACGGAACCAGCGCCCGCGCCCGCCGAGCAGCACGGTGAGGTCGCGCACCGCGAGGATCGGTGTCTCGTTCATTCGAACAGGACGCAGTTCACGGCGACCTGCCCGGCGTCAGCCGGCACCAGGCGCGAGGCGCGCTCCCGGCAGCAAGGTCGCACATGCGGGCAGCGCGGCGCGAAACGGCACCCCGGCGGCGCTGCCAGCGGCGACGGCACGGAACCCGGGATGCCGATGAAGCCCGCCGCCCGCTCCGGATGGCAGGCGAGCAGCGCGCTCGTGTAGGGGTGCGAGGGCACCGAGAGCACCTGTCGGGCCGGCCCGGTTTCCACCGTCTGCCCGGCGTAGATCACCGCCAACTCGTCGCACAGCGCGGCGACGACGCCGAAATCATGCGTCACAAACAGGAGCGAGATGCCGAACTCGTCCACCAGTTCGCGCAACAGCAGCAGGATCTCGTGCTGCGTCGTCACGTCGAGCGCCGTGGTCGGCTCGTCCGCGATGACCAGACGCGGCGCGCAAGCAAGCGCCGCCGCGATCAGCAGCCGTTGACGCTGACCGCCCGAGAACTGGTGCGGATAACGGTCGAGCGCGCCCTCCGGGTCAGGCACCTGCATCCGCCGCAGCAGGTGGACGAGACGTGCCCGGTGCATTGCGGCGCTCCCCTCGACGTGCGGACGCATGATCTCCAGCATCTGCGTGCCGACGCGGAACACCGGGTTGAGCGCAAGATACGGGTCCTGCGGGATGAAGCCGATGCGGCTGCTGCGCACGGCGCGGTTAAGCTCGCGTTCCGAGAACGCGAGTAGGTCCTCGCCCTCGAACATGATGCGCCCGGCTTCCACCCGTGCCCCGCGCGGCAGGATGCCCAGGATCGCGCGCACCAGGGTCGACTTGCCGCAGCCCGACTCGCCGACCACGCCCAGCACGCGGCCGCTATCAAGCGAAACCGAGATGTCGTCCAGCACGCGCGCGTTGCCGGCATCCGTACGGATCGACAGTCTCAGTCCCTCGATCCGCAGCAGGGGCGTCACCGCGAGCGCCGCAACCTGGGATCGACAATGTCGCGCAGCCCGTCGCCGAGCAGGTTAAATCCCATCACGGTGATCAGAATGGCGAGGCCCGGGAAGGTGACGAACCACCAGGCGCCGGGCAGGTAGGTGCGGCTGGCGGCGATGCTCAGCCCCCAATCCGGCGCGGGCGGCGTCGCCCCCATGCCGAGGAAGCCGAGCACCGCCGCGACCAGGATGGTGAAGCCGAGCCCGATCGTGGCGCGCACGATCACCGGCGAAGCGACGTTCGGCAGCACATGGGCGAAGATGATGCGCCCGCTGCCGGCGCCGATGCCGCGCAGGGCGTCGATGAACAGGGAGGCGCGCAGCCGGCGCGTCTCGGCGAACACGATGCGAGTGAAGAACGGCCAATAGGTCAGCGACAGCGCCAGCATCGCGCTGCCGAGCGACGGCGACATCACCTGCGCCAAGGCCAGCGCCAGGATGAGCTGCGGCAGCGCGAGCACGCAGTCCGTGACCCGCATGATGAGTTCGGACAGCCAGCCGTCGCGATAGCCGGCGACCAGGCCGAGCGGCACGCCTATCGCCATCGACAGCGCGACGACGCTGACCGAAACGAGCAGCGCCCCGCGCGCGCCCAGGATCACGCGGGAGAACACGTCCCGGCCGAGATTGTCGGTGCCGAACGGGAACGCCGCACTCGGCGGCCGCAGCCGCCGCGCCAAATGCGAGGCGACCACGTCGCCCGGATACGGCGCGAGCCAGCCGCCGAACATCGCGATCAGGACCACCAGGACGACAATGGCCAGCCCGGCCGCCGCAGGGCGATCACGCAGGAACTTGCGCAGCATCGGCCTCACCCACGCTCCTCGAGCATGCGCGGATCGAGCAAGCCCAGGACCAGATCGGTGAGGATGTTCACCGCGGCGTAGATGACGCCCACCAGCAGGGTGATCGCCAGCATCACCTTGTGATCGCCGGTGAGGATCGCCTGCACCGTGTAGCTGCCGACGCCGGGCCAGTCGAAGATCGCCTCCACCACCACGCCGCCAGCGATCAGGCCGCCGAACAGCAGGCCGATCTGCGTCACGGTGGCGGTGAGCGAGTTGCGCAGCACGTAGCGCCAGACCAGACGGCGCCGGCGATAGCCGACCGCGCGCTCGTACAGCACGAAGTCCTTCTGCAACGTTTCCAGGACGCCGGCGCGGCTGAACCGCACCACGCTCGCGAGCGCGCCCACCGAGAGCGTGACCGCCGGCAGCACGATGTGCCGCAGCGCGTCGGCGAAGGCGTCGGTTCGTCCGGCCAGCAGGCTGTCGATCAGCAGGAAGCCGGTGCGCGACGGCGGCAGTGCAATCGTCGGGTCGATCTCGCCTCGCAGCGGCAGCCAGCCGAGCTGCATGGCGAACAGCAGTTGCAGCATGATCGCCGCCCAGAACGCCGCGACCGCGACACCCCCGATCGAGACGAGCCGCAGCACGAAGTCGGGCCAGGCATTGTGCCGCAGGGCGGAGACGACGCCGAGCGGGATGCCGATGCACACGCTGAGCAGCAGCGAGGCGAACGTCAGCTCGAGCGTCGCCGGCAGTTTCTGCGCGAGGTCGAGTGCGACCGGCCGATGCGAGAACGCACTTTCACCGAAGTCGAGCCGCGCGACATCGCGCAGGTACGACACGAACTGGGCCGGAAGCGATTGGTCCAGACCGTATTGGTGGCGGAGTTGCTGCAATTGCTGCGGCGTCGCGGCGTCGCCCGCCATCGCGGCCGCGGGGTCGGACGGCACCACGCGGATCAGCAGGAACGAGATGACCAGCAGCCCGAACAGGGACGGCACGGCGAGTGCCACACGGCGGAGGGTGAAACGGAGCATCCCCCGCTCAGGCGTCGAGATGCATCCAGCGCGCCTCGGCGCCGCTTCCCACGGTGCAGAACCGCCGTCCCTTGACGCGATCGGACAGACCCTGGAGCTGGACCGAATTGTAGATCCAGATATCGACGCAGTCCTCCATCACCATCCGCGTGGCCTGCTCGTACAGCGGCGCGCGGTCCGCTTGCTTGACCGTCTCGCGCGCCTGCCGCAACACCTCGTCCACTTTCGGATTGCGATACCAGCTCGACGCCTTCCAGGTGCCGTGGAAACGGCTGTCGTACATCTGGCCGACCCAGTTCTCCGGGTCCACGAAGTAGGTGCTGACCCAATGCACCCACATATCCGGCGTCGAGTCGGGCTTGGCGGTGTTGCTGGTCAAGTTCGCCCAAGTGTCGCCGATGATTTTCAGGTTGATCCCGAGCGTAGCCAGATCGCTTTGGAACAGTTGCGCCGCCTGCGCGCACTGCTCGTTCTCGGATTGGATGTGCAGCTCGATCGGGCGTTTCATCGGCGCGCCCTCGGCGACGGCGTGGGCCATGTACTCCTTGGCTTTCGCCAGGTCATAGTCGTAGCCCTTCGCATCCTTGGGATACCCCCAAAGATTGTCAGGCAGAGGCGTCCCGTCGCGCACCGCGTTGCCGCCGAGGATGTCGTCGATAAACCCCGTGTAGTTGAACGCATGCGCGAAGCAGCGGCGCGCATTGGCATTGTCGAACGGCGGCTTGGTGTTGTTCATGCGGATGATGAATGTCCGCATCTGCCGGTCTTTCGCCAGCCGCGCGATCTTCGACGACTGGATCTGCTCGGCCTGATCGGTCGGCAGATTGCCGTCCGTGCAATCGATCGAGCCGTTGAGCAGCGCGAGCACGCGGGTCGAGGTCTCCTGCACCGGGCGTACGGCGATCGCCTCGATCGGGCGAGGATTGTCGGACCAGCCCATGAAATGGTCGCGGAACAAGCGCAAGTCGAGCTTCTCGAGTGGCCGGTAGCTCGCGGGGTCGATCTGGTACGCGCCGGACCCGGCCTCGTTCGAGGCCAGCCAGCTTCGCCCCCAGTCGCCGTTCTTCTCCTGCGCCCGCACCAGGCGCGGATTGACGATCGCGACGATCGGAATGGCGGCGAAGAACGGCGCGTACGGCTTGCCGAGCCGGAACCGTACCGTGCCGGCATCGGGCGCGGTAACGTCTTCGGGTTTCAAGATCGGCAGGAACGCCGCCGCCGGCGCCATCCCGAGCGCCAGCACGCGATGGAAGCTGTAAACCACGTCTGCCGCGGTGAGCGGGCTGCCGTCGTGGAAACGCACGCCGGGCTTCAACTTGAACGACCAGTCGAGCCCGTCGCCCGAAACGCTGTAGCTTTCCGCGAGCCAGGGGACGATCTGCGGTGGGTCGCCCTCGTAGCGATACAGCGTGTCGTAGGCGTTCAGTACCAGGCCCTGCATCGGCACGTCGAAGACCTGATGCGGGTCGAGATTGGCCGGCAGCTGCAATCCGCTGAGCAGCGTGTTGCCCTGAGCGGCCCACACGCCCTGCGCGCGGGCGAGCAGCGCCGCCGCTGAAAGCGCCCCCAGCGCGCGTCGCGTAATCATCACTCTGCGACCATGGCGACGCTCTGCTTCGGATGCACAGGGTAAGGCAGCCCGAGATTCTCGCGCAGAGTGCGCCCGGCATACTCGGTGCGAAACAGCCCGCGCCGCTGCAACTCGGGGATCACCATGTCCACGAAATCGTCGAGCGAGCCGGGCAGCCACGCCGGCATCACGTTGAACCCGTCCGCCGCCTCGTTGACGAACCAATGCTCCATCTCGTCGGCGACCTGCCGCGCCGTGCCGCAGATCAGCACATGGCCGCGCGGCCCGGCGTTCAACAGGCACAGCTCGCGCAGGGTGAGGCGGTCGCGCCGCGCCGCTTCCAGCAGCAATCTTTGACGACTGAGCGGGCCGTTGGTGTCGGGCATCTCCGGCACCGGCCCGTCGAGCGGATACTTCGCCAGGTCGGGCACCCCGATGGTGTCCGCCAGCACCGCCAGCCCGACCATCGGATCGATGAGCGCCTGCAGCGCGTCAAACTTCCCCCGCGCTTCCGCTTCCGTGCGGCCGACCACGGGGTAGAGGCCGGGCATGATCTTCACCGCCTCTCGCGGACGGCCGAAGCGCGGCAGGCGCGCGACGAGGTCGCCGTAGAACGCCCGCGCCTGCTCGAACGTCGTCTGCGCGGTGAACACGAGCTCCGCGAACCGCGCGGCGACATCGCGGCCGGTGTCCGACGCGCCGGCCTGCACCAGGATCGGCCTGCCCTGCGGCGAGCGCGCCACGTTCAGCGGACCGCGCACCGCGAAGTGCCGCCCGCGATGGTTCAGCGCGTGCATCTTGTCGGGATCGAAATACACCCCGGAAGCCTGGTCGCGGATGAAGGCGTCGTCCTCCCAGCTGTCCCACAAATCCTGCACGACCTCGGCGAACTCGATCGCGCGTTCGTATCGATCGGCGTGCGCCGGATGCGCCTCGCGCCCGTGATTGAACGCCTCGGACTCGTTGTTCGAGGTGACGACGTTCCACCCGGCCCGCCCGCCGCTGATCTGGTCGAGCGACGCGAACTGCCGCGCCAGGGTGTACGGCTCGGCATAAGTCGTCGACGCGGTGGCGACGAGGCCGATATGGCTCGTCACAGTGGCCAGCGCCGACAACAAGGTGATCGGCTCGAACTTGACGACCTTGCCCATGCGCCCGCGCGCGTCGCGATGACCGAGCAGGTTCACCGCAGCGCTATCGGCGAGGAACAGCAGATCGAACTTGCCGCGCTCCGCCGTGCGCACGACGTCGATCATCAGCGACAGATTGGTGCCGGATTCGGCGTGCGCGCCGGGATGCCGCCACGCCGCGACGTGCTGACCGGTCTCATGCACGAAGGCGCCGAGATGCATCATGCCGCGTCGATCGTGCGTGATCATGGTCACTCTACGCCCCCGGGCGCGAAGCCGATCGCCTGTCGTCCAGCTTGCAGTGCAGCTTAAATCGCTGCGGCGCCGCTTTCAAGTCGAGCAGCCACAGCCAACCGCTCCTACGAAAGCCTAAGAACCGTCCACTTTGATGGTTCATTGGGCATCATGCCGCGAAGCATTTCGCCACGCTCTCGGCGAGCGCCAGCAGCGCGAGGTCGCTGAATCGCGGTCCGGTCAGCGTGACCCCCACGGGAAGTCCGCTCGGTCCGGTTCGCCCGGGCACGTTGACGCAGGGTACGTGCAGCAGCGTCCACATCTGGTTGAACGCCGGGTTGCCCGGATTTCGGCCCTCCGGCGCTTCCCCGATCGCACTTGGCGTCAGCACGGCAGCATAGTCGCCGGCGATCGCGTCGAACTCGGCGCGGCATCGGGCCGCTTGATCGTAAGCGTGCCGGAGCACGTCGCGGGTGATCCCGTCCCGGTTCTCGACGCGATGATGAAAATCGTCGTGCAACGCCGCACCGTGCTGGCGAGCCAGGTTGAGGAACGCCGCTCGCCCCTCGCTATGCAAAATGGTCCTGTGCAGGCTCGTCGGCAGCTGATCAAATGAAGAGGGCAGGTCCAGCGGCACCACCTCCGCCCCCGCCGCCGCCAGCCGGTCCGTCGCGTCGGCCAGCGCGTCGCGGCTCGCCGGCTCGGCCATCTCCCATACCGGGGAGCGGCAGACGCCGATCCGCGCGCCGCGCAGCGGCATGGGCGGCACCGGCTCGCCGATCGCGAATACCTCCGCCAGTAAGCGCAGATCGGCGACGCTGCGGCCGTACCAGCCGATCGTATCGAGCGTCATCGAGTAGAGCTTGGCTCCTTCGCGGCTGACCACGCCCCAGCTCGGCTTCAGCGCGAACACCCCGCAGAACGAGGCCGGGCGGATCAGCGAACCTCCGGTCTGCGTACCGAGGGCGAGCGGCACCTGCTCGTCGGCCACCGCCGCCGCCGACCCCGCGGACGAGCCGCCCGATGAGCGGGAAAGATAACGCGGATTGGCGGTCGCCGCCCAGCGCCCGGCGGCGGCGAATTCGGTGGTGTCGGTCTTGCCGAGGATCAGCGCCCCGGCCGCCCGCAACGTCGCGACGCACGCCGCGTCCCCACCCGGTCGGTGTCCCTGGATTGCCCTCCCTGGTGTGATCAACCACCGGCTATCCCGGCATACCACGCGATGCAAGCGTCATGCCGATATCAACGGAGACCGAACGCCGGAACCGGGGTTCGCGTGCTTGCCTTCGATGCAGGCATTGCCAACGCAAGTGCTTCGTCACACGTCAGCGGCGCCGCCGGTCCGGTCGGCAATCAAGCCGTAGTGTTCGGGTCTCCGGTGTTCGGCGAAGTTGAACATCGCCTTCTTGTTATGCCGGCTCAGCTCAAGATCGCACCGGGCCGTGAACACCTCGTCGCTTTTCGTGGTTGCCAGCGCCACGATCTCGCCCGAGGGAGAGACGACGCAGCTGCCGGCCAGAAGTTCGCAGCCTTCCTCCCTGCCCGCCTTGGCCACGCCCACCACCCAGGTACTGTTCTGGTAGGCGCCGGCCTGCATCGACAAGTGGTTATGAAACGCCGAAAGATGATCGTACACCGGCTCCCACGGGATGTGGGTCGGCGTGTTATAGCCGAGCAGCACAAGCTCCACGTCCCGCAACCCCATCACCCGGTAGGTCTCGGGCCAACGCCGGTCGTTACAGATGCACATCCCGACATTGGCGTCGAACGCGCGCCACACCGGGAAGCCGAGATCGCCTGGCTCGAAGTACCGCTTCTCCAGATGCTGATAGGGGTAGCCGGGTCGATTGTCCGCGTGTCCCGGCAGGTGCACTTTCCGGTACTTGCCGACGATTGTCCCGCTCTTGTCGACCAGGACCGCGGTGTTGAAGCGGCGCTTCCTATCGCCCTGCCGAAGCAGTTCCGCGTAGCCCAGATAGAAACCGATGCCCAACCGCTTCGCTTCGTCGAACAGCGGCTCGGTCGCCGGCCCGGGCATAGCCGTCTCGTAGAAGCTGTCGATCTCCGCCTCGTCCTCCATCCACCAGCGGGGAAAGAACGTGGTCAGCGCCAGTTCGGGGAACACGACGATGTCGCTCCCCCGCCCCGTCGCGTCGCGCATCAGCTCAAGCAGGCGCACCACCACCTGCTCGCGGCTTTCGCTCCGGGCGATCGGCCCCAGCTGCGCCCCGGCGACAGTTATCGTTCGCGCCATCAACGGTTGGTCAGCGCGCAGAATTCCGACACGCTTGTCACCCAGCCGAAGAACTTCTCCACGTTGTAGACGGTCGCGGCCTGCAATTCCGGCGGGCCGGCCTGCAGCGCCGCGTCCTCGATCAGGATCGGGAAATACTCCAGGAAATACGCGTCCCGGAGCGTCGACTCGACGCAGACATTCGTGGCGATGCCGACGAAGACGAGGTTGCGGATGCGCCGCGCGCGCAGGATCGCGTCGAGCTGGGTGCCATAGAAGCCGCTATACCGCGGCTTCGACAACACGATGTCTTCCGGCTGCAGTTGCGGCACGAGCTCGTAATCCCAGGTCCCGCGGGTGATCAGCGTGCCGTCGAGTTTCGGCTCGGCCCGCATCAGTTTGAGCGCGTTCGACTTCCACCAGTTAGGCGAGTCGGGGGTGCCGGCCTCGTGCTTGCCCGCGTCCCAGCCGTTCTGGAAGAAGATGACCTGCATCTCCATCGCGCGCGCGGCCGCGATGACCCGGATGATCCCGCCGATCACCGCCTCCGCCCCCGACAGGTCGAAGCCCTGGATATCGATATACCCGCCGGGCGAGGCGTAGGCGTTCTGCATGTCGACGACGATCAGCGCGGTTTCCCCCGGCGGCATCGGGAAGCTCTCGGGGCGCGCCGAAAGGGTCAGCGCTCCGGTCCTGTGCGGCAATTCCTGCGGCAGCGCGCGCAGACGCGGGCCGGCGGCGTGGGCAATATCTGTCATGGCAACTCCCCTATCGCACGCGCGTGAAACGCGACCTTACGCCGCCAGCATTTCGGCGCGACACCGCATCCGCGGCTGGATCTCCCGGCCGAAGCGGTCGAGCCCGCCCAGGAAATCGTCGAAGGTGAGGAGCGCACCCTTGACGCCTGGAACCGCCGCCAACTCGTCGAGCATCTGAGCCACGCTGGCGGGCGAGCCGATGAAGGTTCCCATGTTTAGGTTCATGGCGCCGATCGGGTCGGTCAGCTGCTTGACGTTGGCGGTCGGCGACGGGTCCATCGCCGACTGCGCCGCCATGTAGGCGAGCGCCTCCTGGTCCGCGCCGGCCTGGTAATGCTCCCACTTCGCCATCGCCGCGGCGTCGGTGTCGTCGGCGATGACCGTGAGCAGCACGTAGGCGCCGACATCCCGCCCGGTGCGCGCCGCCGCCGCGAGCAGGCGCTCGACCGTCGGTGCCACGGCGCGCGGCGTGTTCTGCCCCTTGCCGAGACAGAAGTTGATGTCGGCGTATCGCGCCGAGAAGGCGAGGCCCGCATCGCTCTGGCCGGCGCAGATCAGCTTGACCGGCGCCTGCGGCCGCGGGCTCAGCCTGCAGTCGTTCATCCGGAAGAACCTGCCCTTGAAATCGGAGCGGCCGGTGTCCCACAGGTCGCGCAGGATTTGCGTGTACTCGGCCAGGTAGTCGTACCGGCTGCGGAAGTGCTCCTCGCCCGGCCAAAGCCCCATCTGGCTGTATTCCCGCTGCTGCCAGCCGGTCACCATGTTCACGCCGAAGCGACCGCCGGAGATGGAGTCGATCGTCGCGGCCATGCGGGCGACGATCGCCGGCGGGATGGTGAGCGTGGCGACGGTCGCGAACAGCCCGATCCGCTCGGTGACGGCGGCCAGCCCGGCCATCAGGGTGAAGGATTCGAGGTTATGATCCCAGAACTGCGTCGGCCCGCCGAAGCCGTGCAGCTTGATCATCGACATCGCGAAATCGAAGCCGTAATGCTCGGCTTTCAGCGTCACCGCGCGGTTCAGCTCGAAGCTCGGCATGTACTGCGGCGAATTGGTGGAGATGATCCAACCGTTGTTGCCGATCGGGATGAAGACGCCGAGTTCCATGATCCTGTCCTCGCAATCGCCGTGCCAGCGCTCTCAGCCGACGGCCGGCGGATGCACGGCAAGCCAGTGCCGCGCGATCTCCTCGCGCCGGCAGATCCACACGCCGGGACGTCCCTGGACGGAGTCCAGGAACCGCGCCAAGCCCCGCGCCCGCGCGGAGTGCCCCAGCAGCCGCGCGTGCATGCCCACGGACATCATCTTGGGCGCCCGCTCGCCTTCCTCATACAACTGGTCGAACGCGTCCTGCAGGAACGCCGCGAAGTCCGCCGCGGTGCCGATATTGCCGCGATGGAATTTTACGTCGTTGGTGGAGAGCGAGTAGGGCACCACCAGATGCGGCCGGTCGGCGACCATGACGTAGTACGGCAGCTCGTCGTTATAGGTGTCGCTGTCGTAGAGGAACCCGCCGTGCTCGTGGACGAGTCGACGGGTGTTCACGCTCGGGCCGTAACGGCAATACCAGCCAGCCGGCGGGGCGCCCATGCTGCGGGTGAGGCTTGCCACCGCCATGGCGATCTGCCGCCGTTCCTCGTCCTCCGACAAGCGGTAGTGCTCCACCCACCGCCAGCCGTGGCAGCAAATGTCATGCCCAGCCTCGCGCAGCGCCGCGGCCACGTCGGGCAGGCGTTCGAGCACCATGGCGCAGGCGAACGCCGTCAGCGGCAGCTTGCGGCGGGCGAACAGGTCCAGGATGCGCCAGATGCCGACCCGGCTGCCGAACTCGAACATCGATTCCGCCGCGAGGTCCCGTTCGCCGCGCGGCACCGGGCTGTCGCTCATTTCCGTCAGCGAACCCTCGGAGAAACCGTCGCCGTTCTCGAGCGAGTATTCCGACCCTTCCTCGATATTCAGCACGAAATTCAGCGCCACTCGCGCGCTGCCCGGCCATTGCGGATCGGGAGGCGTCCGGCCGTAGCCCACCAGATCGCGAACGCCGTTGATCGGATACATGCTCGCCTCCCCGCCCCTAGAATTGTTGCTCCTCGCGGCCGCGCACCAGCTGCGACAAGGTGACCGCCAGGATCAGCGCGCCGCCGTAGAACATGTCCTGCACGAAGCTGCTGCCGCCCATGAAGACGAGGCCGGTGATGCCCACCACGAGAAAGTACACGGCGAGCGCCGAGCCCCACGCGTTGAAGCGCCCCGGCGTGATGCTGGTCGAACCCAGGAACGCGGCGGCGAACGCCGGCAGCTGGTACGACACGCCCGAGACGGGGTCCGCCGCACCCTGCGTTCCCGCGTAGAGCACGCCGGCCAGCGCACCCATGATGCCCGATGTCACGAGGCAGCCGCGGCGCACGCGATCGGTGTTGATGCCGGACAACCGAGCCACCTCCCGCCCCCGGCCGACGAACAGCATCTGCCGACCGATGGCGGTGTACTCGAACACGTACCAGAACAGGAAGCACAACAGCAGCGCGTAGTAGAACTCCAGCGGAATGCCGAGCAGCCGATCGACGATCACCAGGTTCATCAGATTGTCGGAGATGCCGCTGATCGTCATCGAATCGCTGATGTAGAGCGTCAGGCCGTGCAGGAACGTGCCCGTCCCCAGGGTGACGATCAGCGAGTGGATGCGGAACACGGTGATGAAGAACGCGTTGACCGCGCCGACCACGAACCCCATCGCCAGCGCGGCCAGCACCGCCAAGCCGATCGGCCAGCCTTGCTGCCCGTTCAACACCGCGATCATCATTGCCGAGAACGTCATCACGTAGGCGATCGACAGGTCGAAGTCGTTCGCCGTCAACGGCACGATGAGGCCGAGCGTGACCACCACCAGCACGGATTGCGACCCGAGGATGGTCGACAGGTTGGACCAGGTGAAGAACGTCTCCGGACGCAACACACTGAACACCGCGACCATGACCGCCAGCGCCAGGATCAGTCCGTAGCGTTCCGCCAGATCGATCAGCCGCACCTCGCGCGGCCGGGCGGTCGGCGCAGACGCAGCCGTGCTGCGGGTCATGCTGCCAGCCCGTAACAGCATTCCGTGATCGCGTGCTTCGACAGCGCCGGCGGGATCAGTTCGGCCGCGATCCTGCCGCGCCCGAGCACCACCACGCGATCGCAGATCTCGGCCAGTTGCTCGGCGTCGGAACTCGCGCACAGCACGCAGGCGCCACCGGACGCGACATCGCGAATCGCCTGATACACGGTCTGCCGGGCGCCGACATCCACCCCCTGCGTCGGTTCGTCGAGCAGGATGAGCTTGGGGCTCAGCTGCAACCACTTCGCCAGCACCACTTTCTGCTGGTTGCCTCCGCTCAGCGCGGCGAGCTGTAGGGTCGGCCGGTTCGGCACCACCCCGAACCGCTCGCCGAGCGAGCGGCTCGTCGCCAGCATCGCGCCGCGCCGGAGCAGGAACGGGCGGAACCGGCTCGCGAGCGCGGGCAGGGTCACGTTGTCGACCATCGGCAGCGCGCCCACGGCGCCCGCGACCGCACGATCGCCCGGGATCAGTACGAGACCGGCCTTGATCGCCGCGGCCGGCGTCATCGCCGTCAGATCGATCCGCTGCGCTCCGAGCGCGAGCGTGCCCTGTTGCGCCTGCAGCGCGCCGTAAACGAGATAGGGCACCTGCTCATAGCCGGAACCAAGCAGGCCGGTGAGGCCAACGATCTCCCCCGCGCGAAGCGACAGCGACACGTCCGCCACTTGACCGCCGGCAAGCCCCGCTATCTCCACCGCCGCCGGACCGCTCGCCCTCTCGACGGACCTCGGCGGACCCGGCGTCAGCGCGCGGCCGACGATCATGCCGACCAGCGTGTCGCGCGTCGCGTCGGCCGTTGCCACGCTGCCCGCCACGCTGCCGTCGCGCAGCACCGTCGCCCGATCGGTGATTTCGAGCACCTCGTCGATATCGTGCGACACGAAGATCACGCTCGCCCCGCCGGCGACGACGCGGCGCACCAAGGTAAACAAGCGGTCCACGTCGCTCCGCGGCAGGAATGGCGTCGGCTCGTCCAGCACGAGAACACCGTGCCCGTTCCTCGGATGCCCCGCCGCGATCTCCTCCACCGCGCGGACGATCGCCAGCAGCGCGCGCTCCACCGAGGACAGCCGGGAGAGCGGCACGCTCGGGTCGATGTCGAGTTGGTAGCGCTCGAACAGCCGACCCGCGGCCGCGCGCTCCTGCGCCCAGTTGATCGCCCAGGGACGCGCCACCCCGCCACGCCCCGAAAGGCGCGTCAGCAGCAGGTTCTCGAGCACCGTGACCGGCGGGATCAGGCCGAGGTGCTGGTGCACGAACGCCACGCCGAACGCTCGCACGCCACCGGGGGGCAGCGGCAACGGCACGTCCTGCCCGCCGATTTGCAGTGACGCGCCGGGATCAGGGGCATGGAACCCGGCCAGGATCTTGATGAGCGTAGACTTGCCGGACCCGTTCTGGCCGAGCAGTCCGTGCACCTCGCCGGCCGCCACCGAGAAATCCACCGCGCGCAGCGCGCGTTGCCCGCCGAATGTCTTGGATAGCCCGGAGAACGCGAGCGCCGGCGCGCTCACTTCAGCTTCCAGAGCTTCTCGTAGCCCTCGATATAGGCGTCGCCGTAGCCCTGCGAGAGCTGCGGCGGCTTGCCCGCGTCGTCGGCGTTGTGGCTGTCGAAGATGTAGAACGGGATCTTCGGGTCTTTCACCTGGGGCAGCTTGCAGAGGATGCGCATCTCGGCGTCGATGATGGCGCTGCCGATCCAGTCCAGGTTCTCGCCGATATCCATCTGCACCTTGCCCTCCTGGAGCAGGCCGAGCACGAACGGCGTGCCGTTGAACGCGTCCAGCTTCACGCGCTCGGTCGCATTCGCCGCGATCACCGCCGGGACGACGAACTGCGACATGCTGTCATAAATCACGATGATGTAGTTCACCGTCGGATCGCTCAGCAGCGCCGACTGCACGTTGGGCGTGATGCGCGTTCCCCAATCGACCACGGGAAAGTTCATCACCTTGGTCTTGCAGTGCTCGCAATGCTTGAGCTCGGCATTGATGCCCGCCGTCATGCTGTCCGTGGACAGCGGCCCGGTGGCGATCAGCACCAGCGCGTTCATGTTGCCTTTTGTCTGCACAACAGCCCAATCCGCGAGCAGGCCGCCGGCCTTGTAGTAGTCGATCGGGATGTCCGCGTCGGCGTTCTTGCGAACCACCTCGGACTGCTCCTTCCCGTTGTAGTGCGACGGCACCACGGGGACGCCGGCGCCCCGAGCCTCCCGGACTTGCGGCACCAGCACGCGCGGATCGGTGCCGCCCAGGAGGTCGATCAGGCTCGCCTTCTGGTTCAGGGCGGCGTTCATACCCTGTACCCATTGCGAGCTCTGCCCTTGATTCTCCCATGTGCTGAACTTGAAGCCGACCTTCGCGGCGGCGCTGGCCATCGCCTTCTCGATGTTGGCGGTGAACGGATTGGCGGACGACACGGGTATGCTGAAGATCGACTTGCCGGCCATGCAGGCCTTGGCGTCGAACGGCGGCCCGGGTGGCACGAAGCTCGGCTTGTCGAAGAATGGCTTGAGCTGCGCCTGGAAGTAATCGAGCCCGTCAGCGTGTGCGCCGCCGGAGGTGAGCACCGCAGTTGCAAGCCCGATAACCGTGAACAGCCGTGTCATCACCTGGAACGGTCTCCTGTTCTTGCATTTGTTCGTAGACGAGGCCGATACGCAAGTGCGATGCCAGTTGAGAATTCGGGCAATCGGCATGGCGGCCGGCAATTCGCGGCACACGCGTTGCAGAAGGTCATGAGGCGGCGCGTCGCTCGCAGGCACGCGCGGCGCGAAATTTCAACCATGGTGGGAGATCGAGTATGCGCTTGACCGACAAGGCGGTGCTCGTCACGGGAGCGCAACAGGGGATCGGCGCGGCGACGGCGATCGAATGTGCCCGTGAGGGTGCCGACGTGGTTGTCAACTGGCTCGACGACGAGCCGGCCGCGCAGGCGATCGCGCGCCAGGTCCACGAGCTTGGCCGGCGGGCCGTGCTGGTGCAAGGCGACGTCGGAACCGTGGTCGGCGCGCGGGCCATCGTCGAGGATGCCTTCTCAGCACTCGGACGCATCGATGTCCTGGTCAACAACGCCGGCATCTTTCCGCGCTCGACCTTCCTCGATCTGACCGAAGAGACCTGGGACGCCACCCACTCGATCAACCTCAAAGGCACGGCGTTCTGCAGCCAGGCTGCCGCCCGCAAGATGATGGAAACGACGACCGGCGGTTCGATCATCGCCATCGCATCGGTGGCGGCGTCCGGTGCCATCAAGGGCGCCCATTATTCGGCCAGCAAGGGGGGCGTGATCTCGCTGGTGCGCGGCATGGCGCTCGAACTGATGCCGCTCGGCATCCGGGTGAACGGGATCGCGCCGGGGATCGTCGACACCGCGCAGCCGCGATACGGCATGTCGGAAGCAGAGATCGCCGCCGCTGGCGCGGCATCCCCTATCGGTCGCGTCGGTCAGGCTTCCGAGATTGCCCGGGTCGCCGTGTTCCTCGCGTCCGACATGTCGAGCTACATGTCCGGCGAAGTCGTGCAGGTGAACGGCGGCTCCTACATGGCCTGAGTCGCGTGACAAGCCGGCCACTCCGAGCGTCAATCCTTCCAATGCGCCGCCGAGCGGCGGTGAAACATCTCGCGGAACTGCGCGGTGGATACGGGGCAGAGCGCACCCTCGCCCCAGTCGAGCACCACGGCGAAGCGGCGCACCACGTCAAGCGCGTCGAGCTCGCCCGCACGGTAGCGCGCGGCGACCTTCTCCGGGTCCTCATCGAGCCAGCCGCGCCGGGCGGCGCGAATGTCAGCACGCGCCGCCCGCGTCGCCGCACCGTCGATCTCGTAGTCGCAGAGATCGGCATCGATCACGCGGAGCACGACGCCGTAATCCCTCGCCGCGCGGGCCAGTGAAACGTAGCCGTCCGCCACGTCCTCACGCACCTTCTCGGGTTCCCGCTCCAGCGGATCGCCGTAACCCCCACCACCCGCGGTCGGGCGGCTGAACAAATCCCCCGGCTGCAACTCGACGTCGGAGAACACCGAGCCCAGCCAGGTATCCTCGTCCGCGCCGGCGCGGCGCAGATGCAGGCCGTGCGGCATCGACGGCAGCCCGCCGTTCGTACCCCAAACGATGGCGCGCTCGCGGTCGCAGATGTAGGAGATCACGGTCTTGTCCGCCTCGCGCAGGATGCTGGTCTTGCGCACCCCGGCGCCGCCGCGCCATTTCCCGGGGCCGGCCGAATCGGTCAGCACCTCGAACTCCGTGGTCAGGATCGGATTGCCGCGCTCCTGGCCTTCCACCGGCTGCGCCATCAACCCGGTGCCGAAACAGGCCGTGGTGACGTTGCTGCCGTCCTTGCCGTTCCGCCCGCCCCAGCCGCCGGGCAGCCAATCGTAGAACATGAAGATCGGCTTACCGGGGCTGCGCAGGTCGCGCCCGCCGGTGAGCAGGTATTCGAGGTTGAACGCGCAGGCGAGCGCCCGCTCCGGCATGATCTTCGACCATATCTCGTAGATCGAGTTCATGATTTTCTCGAACGGCATCAGGAACCCCGTCACCGCGACCGGCCAGCGCGCGCCCACCACGGTGTCCTCCGGCGCGATCACGTCGATGACGCGGTAGAACCCCGAGTTCAGCGGCAGGTCGGGGAAGAACGTCTTCATGCCCGCCACCACGGCCGAGAACGTCGCGCCGAACGCCGAGTTGTAGATCGAGCCGATGCAGGGATGGCTGCCGGTGAAATCATAGATCACCCGGTCGCCCTTAATGGTGAGCTTGACCCGGATCGGGATCATGCCCTCGCCCGCGGAGGGGTCGCGGTCGATGTAGTCGATCGTCTCCCACTCGCCGTCGGGCAGCGCCGCGATGCGCTGGCGCACCGCCCGCTCCACGTAGTCCTGCACCGCCGCCATGCCGGTGAGCACGGTGTCCTTGCCGTACTTGTCGACCAGCCGCAGCAGCTCGCGCGCGGCGACGTGCGTCGCCTCCGCCTGGGATTGCATGTCGCCGATAACAGAGGCCGGGTCGCGCGTGTTGGACGCGATCAGATGCGCGATGTCGCGGCAGAACCGCCCCTGGTCGAACAGCCGGACCGGGGTGATCCGCAGCCCCTCACGGAACATCTCCTTGGCCAGCACGTCGAACGAGCCCGGCACCGAGCCGCCCACGTCGGACCAATGGCCGTTCGACTGCGCGTAGCCGATCACCTCGTCGCCGACGAACACCGGCCGGATCAACCGCACGTCACTGAAATGCGTGCCGCCCGCGTAGGGATCGTTGATCGCGTAGACGTCGCCGGGACGCATCTCGTCCTTGAAGAAGCGGATCACGTCCTTGCAGGTGTAGTGCAAGGTGCCGACGTGGACGGCGATGTCCTGATTGCCCTGCGCGAAGGAATCGCCGTTCACGTCGTTCAGCGCACTGGAGAAATCGCGATTGAAGATCACGAACGAGTAGCAGGTGCGCAGGATCTGCTCCGCCATCTGGTCGACGGCGGTGATGAAGGAATTCTTCAGGACCTCGAACGTGACCGGGTCGAGCGCGGTGTCGGTCATGGTCAAATCTCCACGCGCATGATGAGGTTGCGCCATTGGTCCACCTCCGCGGTGACGTCGGGCGGGATCACGGTGGTGGAGTCGAACTGCTCCACGATGGCGGGGCCGGCAATGCGCGCCCCAGCGCCGATGTCGTCGCGCCAATAGACCGGCGTGTCGGTCGGCCCGGTGTCGGCGAACCAAACCGGACGACGATGTATCGGCGCGGGCACCTTGCCGGTCAGCTCCGAGCGCGCGAGATCAGCCTTCGGCACCACGCCGATCGCCTTGAGGTTGAGTCGGAACAACCCGACCGGCGCATCGTCGCGACGGAAATTATACTCGCGCTCGTGCTGGGCATGGAACGCGGCGATCATGTCCGCGAACGGGCCGACCGGGGAAGCGACCGGGACCGCAAGCGAGCGCCATTGCCCCTGGTACATCATGTCGATGGTCCGTTGCATGACCACCTGGTCGGGCTTGACGTTCTCGTGCGCGAGCCGCGCCGCAGCCTCGCGTTCGAGCACCTGAAACTCCGCCTCGATCGCCTCGGGATCGGCCTCCTCCTGTGTCTTCAGATAGCTTTCCGCGAGATCGTGCTGCACATCCACCAGCAGGCAACCCATGGCCGAGGTAATGCCGGGGTTCGGCGGCACGATCACCGCCGGGATGGAGAGCTCCCGCGCGATCGCGGCACCATGCAGCGCGCCCGCGCCGCCGAACGCGACCAATGCGAAGTCGCGCGGATCGTAGCCCCGGCTGATCGAGATCAGCCGCACGGCGTCGGCCATGTTGGCGTTCGCCACGCGGATGATCGCATCCGCCGCTTGTTCGACCCCGAGCGCGAACTTGTCTGCCACGCCGGACCGCACCGCCTCGCGCGCGACCGCGCCGTCGAGCGTGATGCTGCCGCCCGCGAGGCTGGTGCCGAGCCGCCCCAGCGTGACGTTGGCGTCGGTGTTGGTCGGCACGGTGTTGCCGCGGCCGTAGCACGCGGGACCGGGATTGGCGCCGGCCGATTGCGGCCCGTTCCGAAGCCCGCCCGCCTCGTCGATCCAGGCGAGCGAGCCGCCGCCCGCGCCGATCGTCAGCACCTCGATGCTGGGAAATCGGATCGGGTAGCCGAACTGGATGAACCAATCCTTGGTCACGCGGGACTGGCCCTCATAGGCGAGCGACACGTCGCAACTCGTGCCCCCCATGTCGAGGCCGATGGAGTTCGGGAACCCGCACTGCCCCGCGATATGACGGCTGGCGATCGCGCCGGCGGCGATGCCGGAACCGGCGACCCGGCCGGCGAAGTCGCGCACGCCCTTCGCCGTCATCACCCCGCCGCCGGTGTGCAGCAGCAGGAGATCGCTCGCGTAGCCTGCTTGGGCAAGCCGGTCGCCGAGCCGGGTCGTGTAGTCCACCACCACCGGGCTCAGCGCGGCGTTGACCACCGTGGTCGAGAACCGCTCGTGCTCGAAGATTTCCGGCAGCACCTCCGAGGACGTCGAGATAGGGATGCCGCCCAGTTCCGCCACCAGGATCTCCTTCATCCGCCGCTCGTTGGCGCCGTTGATGAAGGCGTTCATGAAGCACACCGCGACCGCGGCCACGCCGCGCTTCTTCAGCACCCGCGCCACCTCGCGCGCCTCCGCCTCGTCGAGCGGCGTGACCACCACGCCCGCCGCGTCGATGCGCTCCGTTACCGACAGCCGATCACGGCGCGGCACGTAAGGCGGGGCGACATCCTTGTAGGTGTCCCACAAATCCTCCTTGTTGGCCCGGCGGATCTCGATCACGTCGCGAAACCCGCGCGTGCAAACCATCGCGGTGCGGGGCAGGCGCCGCGTGATGAGCGCGTTCGTCGCCACCGTCGTGCCGTGCGAGAACAACACGACGTCGCCGAGGTCAACCTTCGCCGAGGCGAGGCCGGTCATCACGCCGTCGATCGGGTCCGGTGTCGACGCGGTCTTGGCGATGCGGATGGTGCCCGAGTCCTGGTCCATGATGCAGATGTCGGTGAAGGTGCCGCCGATATCGACGGCGACGCGAAGATTGGCCATTGCGAGTTCCTTCACGTAGGAGTTGCTCCGACGTCATTGGCGCCGGGCACGAAGCTGGTCCAGCACGACGCCGACGATCACCATGAGCCCAAGCACGATCATCTGCACATAGCCGTCGATGCGGGTCAGGTTCATCCCGTTGGACAGCACGGTAACGAACAGCGCCCCGAGCACGGCCGTCCCGACGCCGCCCGCACCGCCCGCGAGACTGACGCCGCCGATCACCGCCGCGGCGATGGCCTGCAGCGAGAGCGAGCCGCCCAGATTGGGTTCGCCGGAGCCGGTCCGCGCTGTCAGCATCATCGCGCCGACCGCGCTCAAGAGCGCGCTCAGCACGTAGGCGCCGACGACGATGCGTCGCGTGGGCAATCCGGCCAACGCAGCCGCCCTGACATTGCCGCCGACCAGATACAGCGCGCGGCCGAACACCGTGTAGCGCAGCAGAAGATGCAGCAGCACGCCGATCCCGACGGCGAGCAGGATCGAGGCGGGCAGGCCAAACGGCGCGCCGGCGTAGAGCAGGCGCGAGTAGAGCTCAGGCACGCCCTGGACCGGACGGCCGCCCGACAACGTGGTCGCGATGCCGAGCGCGATGTTGTAGCTGCCGAGGGTCGTGACGAACGGGCTCACGCCGAGGAAGGCGACCACAAGGCCGTTGAAGGAGCCGACCGCGAAGCCGCAAAGCAGTCCCGCGCCAAGGCCGAGCGCGAGCGTGACCAGTTCGCCATGCCCGCCCGCCGTCGATCCGGCCATCGTCAGCGCCACCGCCACGCTCGCCATCGAGACGCTCGGTCCGAGTGCGAGGTCGAACCCGCGCGTCACGATCACCACCATCTGCGCCATCGAGAAGATGGCGAGGTAGCTCGCTTGCTGCAGGATGTTTACCAGGTTGCCCGAGGAGACGACCCGCGCGTCGAACACGCTGAAGCCGAGCAGCAGCACGAGCAACGCCGCGGGCAGGCTTGCCTGCACCAGGGGGACACGCCAGGCGCGCCGATCCTTCACCTTGCCCCGCTCCTGCGCGAGAACGATGCCGGGCGCTTCAGGCATGGGCCGTCTCAAGCGGTGTTCGACGGCGGCCCCACTCGTCGATCGCGACCGCCGCCACCATGATGACGCCGATGCAGACGAGTTGCAGCTTGCTGTCCACGCGAAGCAGGTTGAGCGCGTTGGTGAGGATCGTCAGGAACGCCGCCCCCAGCGCGACCATCTCCATCTTGCCGATCCCGCCGCGCAGGCTCACGCCGCCGATCACCGCGGCGGCAATCGCCTGCAGCATCATGCGGTCGCCCCCGAAGCTCGCCTGGCCGGAGCCGACCTGCGCCGTCAGCAGCAGCCCTGTGGCCGCCGCGAGCAGCCCGGACACCATGTAGGTCGCGATCAGATAGCCGCGCGTCGGAACGCCAGACACCGTCGCCGCATGCACGTTGCCGCCGATCGCGAACACATAGCGGCCGAACAGCGTGCGCCGCTGGACGAACACGCCCAACCCGACGACCAGCGCCGCCACGTAGATCGCCGTCGGCAGGTGGAACCACTGCGCGCGCCCGAAACCGCTGACGAAGCCGGACGGCATGCCATAGACCGGAATGCCGTTGGTCAGGATCAGCGCCACGCCGAGCGTCGCCGACATCGTGCCGAGCGTGACGACGAAGCCGTTGATCCGCAGGAACGCGACGCACAAGCCGTTGATCAGCCCGGTCGCCAGGCCGCCGCCCAGCCCCGCCAGCACGCCCAGAGCAACGGCCAACGCCGGCGCGCCGGGATAGGCGATCGCGCAGCTCGCCATCACCTTGGCGCCGAGCACGCTGGCGAGCGCGACCACGGAGCCCACCGACAGATCGAACCCGCCCGCGATCAGCACGAACGCCTCGCCACAGGCGACGATCGAGAGAAACGACGCGTTGCGCAGGATGTTGAGAACGTTGTTGAGGCCGATGAACTTCGGCTCGATCACCGCCATCGCGGCGACGACCGCGAGGAGCAGGATCGGCAGGAAGCCGCGCCGCGCCGCGCCGGTCATGCGCTCACGCGCGCGGGCGCGTCCGGCTGGCGAAAGAAGCCGGCAAGCACGTTCTGTTCGGTAATCGCATCGCCCTGGAGTTCGTCCACGATCCGGCCCTGGTGCATCACGTAGAGCCGGTGCGCGAGGTTGAGCACCTCGAGCAACTCCGAAGACACCACCACGACCGCGGCGCCCGCGTCCACGAGGTCCTTCATGAAGGCGTAGACTTCGAGCTTGGCGCCGACATCGATGCCGACGGTCGGCTCGTCAAACAGGAACACGCTCAGATCGCGCGCCAGCGCGCGACCGAGCATGACCTTCTGCCGATTGCCGCCGGACAGATTGGCCGCCCGCCGCTCGATATTCGGCGGACGCAGCACCAACCGATCCATGATCACGCGGATCGCTCCACGTTCGGCGCGCAAGTCGAGCACGCCCAAGCGTGCGAAACGCGGCAGATCGAGCGCCGCCATCGAGGCGTTCTCGCGGATCGGCCGGCCGAGTGCGAGGCCCTCGGCGACGCGGTCGGCCGGGAAATAGGCGAGACCACGGCGCAGGCTTTCCGTGGGCGATGGCGTCTCGTAAGGCAGCCCACGCACGCGCAACCCGCCGCCCGACTTCGGCTCGGCGCCGTAGATGGCGCGGATCAGCTCGGACTTGCCGCAACCGACCAGGCCGGCGATCCCGGTGATCTCGCCCGCGCGCGCATGGAAATCCACGCCCCGCACCACGCCGCCGGGCACGCTGAAATCATCGGCCTCGATTAGTACGGCACCGGGTGCATGCGCGATCTTCGGGAACAGCAGATCGATCCGGCGTCCGGTCATCAGCTCGACCAGTTCACGATCGCCGACGTCGGCGGCGTCCAAGGTCCGCACCAGCCGACCATCACGGAGCACGGTGATGCGATCGGCCAGCGCGCGGATCTCGCGCATCCGGTGCGAGACGTAGATGATCCCGACACCCTGCGCCTTGAGCCGGGCGATCAGCTCGAACAGCCGCCCGGTCTCCCGCTCCGTCAGCGATGCGGTCGGTTCGTCCAGGATGAGCAGCCGCACGTCGGCGAGCAGCGCCTTGGCGATCTCGATCATCTGCTGGTGCGCGCGCGACAGCTCGCCGACGCGACGCCTCGGTTCGAGATCGAAGCCGAGCTCCCGGACCAACTCCCGCGCCCGCTCGCGCATCCGCCTCGGGTTGAGCAAGCCGCCGGTCGCGATCTCGCGGCCGAGGAACAGGTTTTCCTCCACCGTCAGGCTCGGCACCAGCGAGAACTCCTGGAACACCGGGCTGATGCCGATGAGGCGGGCGCGATGCGGGGTCAAGTGGCGCACGTCGGCGCCGTCGAACGCGAACGACCCAGCTTCCGGAGGGAACGTGCCGGCGATGACGTTGATCAGTGTGGACTTGCCGGCGCCGTTCTCGCCGAACAACACGTGCACCTCGCCACGTCGCACGTCGAAATCCACCGCGTCGAGCGCCAGCACGCCGGTGAAGCGCTTGCTGATGCCGCGCAGCGACAGCAGCGTCTCACCCATGATCGGCGTCGCCGCTACTTGCTGACCCGGTAGACCGGAGTCCAGCTCGCCGGTGCCAGCACGAGCGAGAGATCGAGCTTGTCGACGTTGCCCTTCTCGACGGTCTCGGGAATCGGCTGCACGAAAGCCAGCACCGGCTTCTTCTCGAGCACGCGCACCGTCTGGTCGATCGTGATCCGGCCTTCCGCGACCGGGTACTGCGTGGCGAAGGCGGCGATGTCGCCGCGCTTCAGCGCATCGAGCATCGCCTGGTTCTCGTAGGAGGAGATGATGGTGATGTCGCCTTGCTTGCCGGCCTCGGCCACGGCGCCGATCGCTGCTTCCGCGGTGGGCGCCGAACCCCAGATCACGCTCATGTCCGGGTAGGCCTGCAATGCGTCCTGAATGAGCTGAAGCTGCACTGCGACGCCGGTGTCGCCGAACTTCTCGCCGAGCACCTTGATTTTCGGGCTGGCCTTCACGGCCTCCTTGAAGCCGTCGTTAAACGTTTCCGCCCAGCCGGAACCGGCAGGGCCCGGGAAGGTGACGACGTTCGCCGGCTTGCCGCCCAGCATCTCGACCAGCGCCTTGCCGGACAAGGCGCCCATCTGCTTGAAGTCGACAAAGACCATCGCCGGCAGCACGCCGCGCCCGGTCGGGTTGGCGACCCCGATCACCGGGATGCCGCGCTTCTTCGCCTCAGCGAATTTCTGCGTCAGACCCGCCTCCGAGATCGCGCCGATCACGATCGCATCGGAGCCGGCGGCGAGGCAGTCGTCGAACTGCGACAGCTGGCGGGGCAGGTTCTCGTAACCGCCTGCCTCGTAGAGGTTCATGTTGACGCCCAGGCTCTGCGACTCCTGGACGATCCCGTAGGCCACCGCGACCCAGAAACTGTCCTTCATATGCGGGAACAGCACGCAGACATTGGCACGTTTGTCCGCCTTGGCCAGCGGCTCGTACTCGACCTCGGTCTGCTTGCCGGATGAGCTGTCATAGATCTTCAGGGGCCACCATTTGTCGGCGGCGGAAGCCCTGGAAGCCGGCAGCAGGGCAGCGGCCGACAATCCGGCCGCCAGCAAGCAACTACTGACTATCGTGTTCATCCGTTCCTCTGCATCGGTCTCACAGCGCAGCATGGCATCAGACCCGCGCCCGCGTCGGGTTGCTTGTCGATCCGGGCACAACCTCTTGGCGCTCAGCGCGGAACAGCCGGATCGCGCTTGGTCGCCTCTGCAGGCCGTGCGAGCCATCGTCTCCCCACGTTGGTATTCACGCAAGAGAGGATGCCCGACTATGAAGCTTGGCGTTTTCCTGCCGAACGGCCAGAACGGCTACATCGTCTCCAAGGCGAGCCCGCAATACGTGCCGACCTTCGAGCATATGCTGGCGATCACTCAGGAAGCCGAGCGCGTCGGGCTCGACTTCATCCTGTCGATGATCAAGTACCGCGGCTTCGGCGGCGACACGGGCTACTGGGATTCGTGCCTCGACTCTGTGGCGCTGACCTCGGCCCTGGCCGCCGCCACCAGCCGCGTCGAGCTCTACGCCACGGTGCCGGTCCTGGGCATTCACCCGGCGGTCGCGGCGCGGATGATCGCCACCCTCAACGATGTCAGCCGTGGCCGCGCGGGGGTGAACATCGTGACCGGCTGGAACCGCCCCGAATACGCGCAAATGGGATTGTGGCCGAGCGACGACTATCACGACCGCCGCTACGACCTCACCGAGGAATATATCCGCGTCATGCGCGCCCTGTGGCGGGACGGCCGGCTCACCTTCAAGGGCAAGCACTACCAGCTTGAGGATTGCGAGTGCTTCCCCACGCCTGGACGCGAGATCCCGATCGTCTGCGCCGGCCAGTCGTCGAAAGGCATGCTTTTCACCGCGACGTTTGCCGAGTACAATTTCGTCTTCGGCGGCCCGCAGAAGCTGAAGGGGATCGCCGAGCCGGTGCTGCGCGAGGCCGCGCGGCTCGGCCGCAAGGTCGGCACGCTCGCGCTGGTGACGATCATCGCCGCGGCGACCGACGAGGAGGCCGAGCAACAATGCCGCGCGATCATCAACGGCGCCGACGCCGTGGCGATCCGGCACATTCTGGAGAGCGCCTCGATGGACAGCAATCCCGACGGCACCAGCAAGCACTTACGCGACGGCCTCAACGCGCCGGTGGCGGAAGGCAATCTCGCCTTCATGGGCTTCCCGGTGATCCACGGCTCCTACGAGTCGGTAGCAGCGCAGATTCTGGACTTGGAGCGGGAGACCGGCATCAGCGGTCTGCTGCTCACCTTCCCCGACTTCGTCCCGGGCGTGCGCGTGTTCGGCGAGAAGGTGCTGCCGATCATCCGGGCCAACGAGGCGCGGCACCCGGCCGAGGCCGCGTAGGGCGCATCGTGATGCAGGCCTTCATTTGCACCACCTGCGGCACCCAGTTCTCGCCATCGGACGCGCCACCGGCGAGCTGCCCGACCTGCACCGACGAGCGGCAATACCTCCAACCCACCGGCCAGAGCTGGACGACGCTGGAACGGCTCGCGCTCACCCATATGACCTCGTACCGCGACGACGGCGGGCTGATCGGTCTCTCGACCAGCCCGAGCTTCGGGATCGGCCAACGCGCGCTCCTGGTTCGGACGGCGGCCGGCAACGTGCTGTGGGACTGCATCAGCCGTCTCGATGACGTGACCGTCGATCTGATCAACGGCTTGGGCGGCCTGTGGGCGATCGCGATCTCGCATCCGCACTACTACACCACCATGCTGGAATGGAGCCGCGCGTTCGGCGATATCCCGGTCCACCTGCACGCCGCCGACCGCGAATGGGTCATGCGCGACGGCCCTGCCCTGGCGTTCTGGGACGGCGAGACCAAGGAACTCGCACCCGGCCTGACCTTGATCCGCTGCCCCGGCCATTTCGACGGGGGCCAATTGCTGCACTGGGCCGACGGCGCGGGCGGGCGCGGTGCGATGCTGAGCGGCGACCTGCTGCAAGTGGTCCCCGATCGCGCCCACGTCGCGTTCATGCGCAGCTACCCCAACCTCATCCCGCTGGGCGCCGCTGCCGTCCGCCGCATCGCCGAGATCGTCGAACCTTGGACGTTCGACGCGATCTACGGCGCGTTCTGGGACCGGGTGATCCCGACCGGCGGCAAGCAGGCGTTTCGCACCTCGATCGCCCGTCACATCGCCTGGCTGGAGCGCGAGGCGTAGCCGGCCGCTCAGGCGCGGCAAGCCTTGGCGCGGTCGCGATGCTCGGAAGGCGTGCAGCCGAACTGCGCGCGGAAGTGGCGACTGAACTGGGCCTGGTCGCCGAAACCCCAGCGATAGGCGATCTCGGCAATGCTGTCCCGGCGTCGGCCTTCGCGCAGCTGCTGCTCGCAGGCGACAAGCCGCAACTCACGGATCCAGCGGCTGACCGACGTGCCGTTCGCCGTGAACAGTTCGTGGAGATAGCGGACCGAGATGCCGCAACGCGAAGCGATCATCTCCGGGGATAGACCGCGATTGGCCAGGTTCTGGCGGATGAAGCGCTCGATGCGCGCGAGATGGGCGGTTTGCACCGATGCGCCGCGACTGCCGAGCACCCTCTCGTCGCTCTCCACCGCCAGGGCCAGCAGGTCGACGATGTATCCGCCGATACTCTCGCGCGCAGCCTCGTCGGCCTTCGCCATGCGGTGCGGCAGGAGCCGCAACGTGTCCGCCAGCAGGCCGCCGGCACCGGCCTCCGCGTCGAAGACAAGGGACGTGTAGCGATCGAGCGAGCGCAGTCGCTGCTTCAGCAGCGCGAGCGGCAGCTTCAGCACCCAAAGCTCGTTCGCGTCCTTCTGCACGAATTCGTAGGGGCTGTGACTGCGCTCGATGACGAACTGATTACGCCCGCAGGTCAGCGTAACCCCGTTCTGGCTGAAGACGGTGTCCGAGTGACGGGCGAACGTCACCAGGATGTCTTCGTCGGTGCCGTGGTTCAGATGGCGGCGTTCACGAGTGTAGAATACCGGGTCCGACCGGAAACGCGACAGGGACACCTGGCCGAATGACCAGTTCTCCAGCACGCCGGCGAAGCGCGCGGGATCGTCGACGCGGACATCCAGCGGGAAGAAGGAGCAAGAAGCATACCAGCGGGAGGGCAGCGATGTCGCGACAAGGGCTTGCGTAACATCGAGCAATGAGGATCATCGGGGCGCAATCCCGACGTTGACCGATCGACGGGCAGCCGATGCCCTCGGATCGTCGCCGTCAAAGCGAGCTTGCTTTCCAAAAGGAATGACCGTGCAGAACAGGCGCGTGACGCGAGCTTGCAGACACAAGGTTCCGCTGCTCCTAGGCTTGCTGGCGATCTCCGCCTGCTCCACCGGCAAGCCGAGCTACGTCGTGTTCTTCCAGGAGCGCTCGGCGCAACTCGACGGACCCGCGCGAGGGGTTGTGGCGGCGGCGGCGGCGCAGGCCAACAAGGATCCGGCCGCGCCGGTCGAGGTCACCGGCTACACCGACAGTGGCGGCAGCCCTGCGGCTGACGTAACGTTGTCGCAACAACGAGCTCGGGTCGTCGCCGACGGCCTGGTGGCAAGCGGTGTCAGTCCGCAACGATTGGTAGGCAAGGGACGGGGCCAGACCGGCGAGGACCCAGGAGTGGCGAGCCGCCGCGTGGAGATCGCGGTCGACGCCCGGTGAATAGCTTGCCCGGTCTCGGCACGGAACTTGCCAAGGCTATCCGGAGGATACCGACGGAGAACGCCGTGGCAGATCTGGCCTCGCGGCCTGGCAGAGCGCGTTGATGGATCTGCTGGTCCGGCAAGCGGGCGTCTTGATGCGCCATGGCACCGAGATCGTCGACATCGCCGTGCAGGGCGAACGGATCGCGGCGCTCGCCAAACCGGGCGAGCTCTCGCCGGGCACCGACACGATCGTTCTTGAGGCCCAGGGCTGCCTGGTCGTTCCAGGGCTGATCGAGACCCACTTCCATCTCGACAAGGCCTGCATTCTCGACCGCTGCCAAGCCAACGAGGGCAACTTGGCCGAGGCCGTGCGGCAGACCGCATTGGCGAAGTGCGGCTTCACGGCTGAGGACGTCTACGTGCGCGCGCGAGCCACCCTGGAACGGTGCATCGGCCACGGCACGATGCGGATGCGCACCCATGTCGAGCTCGACCCCGGGATCGGCCTGGTGGCTTTCGAGGCCATCCAGCAACTGGCGCGGGATTATCGATGGGCGATCGATATCGAGCTCTGCGTGTTCCCGCAGGAGGGCCTGCTCAACAATCCGGGCACCGAGGCGCTGCTGGTCGAGGGACTACGGCGCGGGGCGCAAGTCATCGGCGCGGTGCCCTACGTCGACACTAATCCGCGTGGACAGATCGACCGCATCTTCGCCCTCGCTCGCGAGTTCGATGTCGACATCGACATGCATCTCGATCTCGCCGAGACGACGGACGGCATGCAGACCGCCTACGTCTGCCGCAAGACCGAGGAATACGGCTGGGGCGGACGCGTGGCGATCGGCCACGCCACCCAGCTCTCCCTGCTGCCGCCCGACCAGTTCGCGGACGTCGCCGCGCAGTTGGCGCGAGCTGGTGTGGCCGTGACGGTCCTGCCGTCGACGGACCTTCACCTCATGGGCCGCAGCCACGGCCATGCCGTCCCGCGCGGCGTCGTGCCGCCCGGGCCGTTGCGCAGGGCCGGGGTGACATGCTCGGTGTCCACCAACAACGTGCTGAACCCGTTCACGCCGTACGGCGACTGTTCGCTGATCCGGATGGCGAACCTCTACGCCAACGTCTGCCACGTCGCGCGCCCGGCCGAGTTGGCGGATTGCCTCGACATGGTGACGCACGCGGCGGCGCGGCTCATGCGGGTGCCTGACTACGGCATTGCCGTGGGAGCTGAGGCGGACCTCGTCGCGCTCGACGCTATCGGGGCCGCCGAGGCGGTCGCCGCGCTCGCGCCACCGCTCTGGGGCGTCAAACGCGGCCGACCGTCATTCACCCGCGCCCGTCCCGTCCTTCATCAGCCTAGGAGCGGCTCGTGAGCCCATTGCGAAACGTCCCCGTGATCGACATCGCCCCGTTCCTGCGCGGCACCGACAAGATCGGCGTCGCTCGCGCCGTCGACCGGGCGTGCCGTGACATCGGCTTCCTCGTCGTTGGCGGCCACGGCGTGGCAGCCGAACTCATCGAGCGCACCCGCGCCGCCGGCCGGGCGTTCTTCGATCTACCGTTGGCGGACAAGATCCGCGTCGCGCGCCCCGCGCCGAGCGTGGCGCGAGGCTATGTCGGGATGGAGGGGGAATCCGTTGCCCGCTCGCGCGATCCGACCGCGCAGGCCGGCGACCTGAACGAGAGCCTGATGATCGGGCCGGTCGATCTGCCGCCCGACGAGTACGCGTTCGCCCCGGAAGCCGGCCGGCACTTCGCGCCCAACCTCTGGCCCGCCGAGCCCGCGGACCTCCGGCCGGCATGGACCGAATACTACCGCTCGATGGGTCGGCTGTCCGCGACCTTGATGCGCATCTTCGCCCTCGGCCTCGGGCTGCAAGAGACCTATTTCGACCCTATGGTGGATCGGCACATCAGCCGCCTCCGCGTTCGTAACTATCCCGCGCCGGTCGCGCCCTCGCAGCCCGGCCAGATCCGCGCCGGCGCTCATTCGGATTACGGCAGCCTCACGATCCTGTGCACGGAAGATCGGCCCGGCGGATTGCAGGTGTTCAACGCGGCCGGCGAGTGGGTCGACGTGCCCATTGTGCCGGACGCGTTCGTTGTCAACATCGGCGACCTCATGGCCCGTTGGACCAACGACGCGTGGGTCAGCACCCTGCATCGCGTGGTGAACCCGCCGGCCGGAATGGAAGCCGAGAGTCGCCGGCAGTCGCTGGTCTTCTTCCACAACCCGAACTACGACGCGCCGATCGCCTGCATCCCGACCTGCGCGGCCAACGGTGACCGCCCCAAATACGCGCCGACGACTTCCGGAGAACATCTCAGGAAGTTGTTCACGACGACGCAGAACGTTGCATGGGCCGATCCGCAAACCCCGGCGCCGCACGGCGGGAACGATGGCGCTTGACCCGACAGCGCATGGGCGAGCAGCCTTACAGTCGTTACGGCACGTTCAATTGACGAGAGGCTGGTTTGGCAGATTGGTTGGACAAGTCGTACATGGGCCGCAAGGCGGTTGAGCGCGGGCGCGGGCGCGCCACGCATCACCTGACGGAAGCGCGGCAGGGCAAATATCATTACGTGTACGGCCCCTATGCCGAGCCGGTGCTGCACATCGAGCCCGGCGACTTGGTCGTGGCTGAGACGCACGACGCGTTCGAGGGTCGGCTCAAGACCGAAGCCGATCGCCCGAGCGAGAAGCTGCAGGTGCCCTTTCTCAATCCGCAAAACGGCCCGATCGCGGTCGCGGGCGCGGAGAAGGGCGACGTGCTGTGCGTCCGCATTCTCTCGATCGTGCCGCGCGGGCCGCAGCCGGTCGGGACCACGGCGCTGATCACCGAGTTCGGCGGCCTGGTCGCCACCGGCAACACGGCGCTGCTCAATCCGCCGCTGCCCGAGCGCGTGAAGAAGATGGAGGTGACGGAGCACGGCATCCGCTTCAACAGCCGGATCACGCTGCCCTACGAGCCGTTCATCGGCACGCTGGGCGTAAGCCCCGAGATCGAGGCCATTTCCTCCCTGCAGCCGGACTACTGGGGCGGCAACATGGACCTGCCGGACGTGGCACCCGGCGCCGTCGTCTACTTCCCGGTCCATCACAAGGATGCGTATCTCTACCTCGGCGACTGTCACGCGACGCAGGGCGACGGCGAGTTGTGCGGCGTGGCTGTCGAGATCCCGTCAACCACTACCGTGCAGGTCGATCTGATCAAGGATTGGCCGATCGCCTGGCCGCGGCTCGAGACCGAGCGGTTGATCATGACCATCGGCAGCGCCCGGCCGCTGGAAGACGCGGCGCGCATCGCATATCGGAGCTGACGCGCTGGCTGGTGGCGGATTACGGTTTCGACGAGATCGAGGCGTATTTCTTCCTGACGCAAGCGGGTCGGGTGCGGCTCGGCAACATGGTCGACCCGAAATACACGGTCGGCGCATCCGTGCTGAAGACCTACCTTGGATAGGTCGGGTGCCTTCGGCCCGGCGGTGACGGAGGGAGCGGAATGGATTTGGGCTTGAGCGGCCGGAAGGCTCTGGTGACGGGCGCCACCAAGGGGATCGGGCGAGCGGTCGCCGAACATTTTGCGCAAGAGGGGGCATCAGTCGCGATCTGCGCCCGCAGCGCGCCGGAGGTGGAGTCCACCGTCTCGGCGTTACGCACCACCGGCGTCGCCGTCACCGGCCGTGCGCTCGACGTCGCCGACGGTCCCGCGCTGCAGGCCTGGGTGGCGGAAGCGGCGGAGGAACTCGGCGGTCTCGACATCCTGACGCCGAGCGTCAGTGCGCTCGCCATCGGCAACGACGAGGCGTCTTGGCTCCGAGAGTTCGAGACCGACATGATGGGCACGGTCCGCGCGGTGAACGCCGCCATGCCGTTTCTGGAACAGTCGGACGCCGCGTCGATCGTCATCATCGCGTCGGTCTCCGGCCGGGAGATCGATTTCGCCGCCGGCCCGTACGGCACGTTCAAGGCGGCGCTCATCCATTACGCTCAAGGACTGGCCTACCAGCTCGCGCCCAAGAACATCCGCGCCAACACGATCTCGCCTGGGAACACCTATTTCGAGGGCGGCGTCTGGCATCGCATCGAGCGGGAAAACCCCTCGCTGTTCGCCACCGCGATCGGGCTCAACCCGACCGGGCGCATGGGCAGGCCCGAGGAGATGGCGCGCGCCGTCGTGTTCCTCGCGAGCCCGGCGGCAAGCTTCATCAGCGGCACCAACCTCGTCGTGGACGGTGCGCTGACCCGCGGCGTCCAGTTCTGAAGCAGCCCTCTCCCGGCGCACGCGAGTTTTGCAGCCGGACCGGACCGGCGAGTTCGTGCCGGCTAGGGAACGGTCTTTGATCGACGTCAAGCTCGCGTTCGACATCCTGGCCTTCATGTCGGTCATGGTGCTGATCGTGCTCGGCTTGGGCGTCATCGCCAGCATGATGGGCATCTTCAACTTCGCGCACGGCGAGTTCGTTCTGCTCGGCGCCTACACGGTGTACCTGGTCCACGAGGCCGGCGCGCCGGCCTGGGCCGGGATCGTGGCCGCGCCGCTCGTTCTCGCCGGGGTCGGCCTCGTTCTGGAACGGCTGGTGATCCGGCGATGGTACAGCACGCCGATCATTGCCATGCTCGGCACGTTCGCCATCGGCCTGGTCATCCGGGAAACCGTGCGCGGCCTGCTCGGCGGCCACTACAAGTCGATCGAGGAGCCGATCTCCGGCGCGTTCAGGCTCGGCGGGATCGAGTTCTCCTGGTGGCGGTCGATCATCATCCTAACCACGCTGGTTGTGATCGGCGCGAGCTGGCTGTTGTTGACCCGCACCGATACCGGGCTCCGCATCCGGGGCGCGCTCGAGAACCCGATGCTGGCGCGGACCTGCGGCATCTCGACGGCCCGGCTCTACGCCCTCACCTTCGCCTTCGGCGCCGCCCTTGCCGGCCTCGCCGGCGCGCTGATCGTTCCGCTATATCAGCTTTCCGCCGATATCGGCACGCGCTTTCTGGTGCAATCATTCCTGTCCGTCATGCTGGGTGGCGTCGGAACCTTTACCGGGCCGATCCTCGGGGCCTCGGCCGTCGGCGCGATGGCGGCCGGCTTGCCGTGGGTCGTCATCCCGGTCCTCGCCGATCCGCTCGTGTTCGTGATCGCGCTGGCCATCGTGCGTTTCCGGCCGCAAGGCCTGATTTCCCAGGGGAGAGCCTGAATGCGCCACACCGATCCCATCGCGCCTCGCGGCATCGGCCGGCGCGGATTGCTGACCGGCGCGGGCGCGTTGGCCGCGAGCGGCTGGATCGGCGGCGCCGCGACAGGATGGCTGCTGCGGCCCGGCTGGGCGCACGCGGCCGAGCCGATCAAGATGGGCATCGCCACCGACATCACCGGCCCGATCGCGCCCTCCGGCAACGCCGACTGGCAGGTGGCGCAGTTCACCGTCGAGCAGATCAACCAGGGCGGCGGCATCCTCGGCCGGCCGATCGAGCTTCACCTCGAGGACACCGCTTCGGACCCGAAGATCGCCGTCGGCAACGTGCGTCGGCTGATCCAGGAGCATAAGGTAAATGTCGTGCTCGGCGGCATCACCAGCGCCATGCGTCAGGCGATCAAGGACCCGATCGTCAATCGTGGTCGTACGCTCTACATCTACCCGCAGCTCTATGAAGGCCAGGAATGCACGAAGAACCTGTTCTGCACCGGGCCGACGCCGGCGCAGCAATGCGACGAGTTGATCCCCTACCTCATCAAGCAAAAAGGACGGAAGCGATTCGCCATGCCCTCGGCCAACTACGTTTGGCCACAGCTGCTCAATCGCTACGCGCGCAAGGTGATCGAGGCGAATGGCGGCGAGGTGGTGTTCGAGGAGTATTACCCGCTCGACCAGGCGGAGTACTCCGCCACGATCGGCAAGATCCGCGACGGCAAGGTGGATTGCGTGTTCAACACCGTCATCCCGCCCGGCTTGCAGCCGTTCATGAAGCAGCTCTACGAGTCCGGCTTCCAGCGCGACGGCGGGGTGGTTACCTGCGTCTACTACGACGAGAACTTGCTCAACTATCACCCGCCGCAGGAGATGGCGGGGCTCTATAGCTGTCTCGACTACTTTCAGGCCGTCGACGACCCGTTCAGCAAGCAGTTACAGGACGCGTATTCGAAGCGGTTTCCCGCCACGAAGTATCTGTTCACCGCCGGCAGCGCCTCGACCGGGATGTATCGAGGCATCAAGCTCTACGAGGCGGCGGTCAAGGAGAACGGCGGCAAGCTCGGACGCGAGGACGTGGCTGCGACACTGGATCACGCCAAGATCGACCAAGGGCCGGGCGGCGGTGCGCAGATGGTGCCGGGGAAGATGCACTGTCGCATGAACATGTACATCGCCGTGTGCAACGTCGACGCGGGCAAGACGCGCTACGACGTGATCAGCCGCTCCGACCTGGTCGACCCGAAGGAGTGCTGATCCGTTGACCCAAGCCGTGCCGGGCGCCACGGCGCGCGTCGACGGCGCACGGATCAGGCGCCGCTTGCGGCTCCGTGCGCTGCCGCTGATCGAAATTGTCATGGCGATCGTGCTGCTGCTCGTGCCGATCCTGCTCGCCGACCGCATCGAGCTGATTACGCTGGTCACCAACGTGCTCATTCTGTCAATGCTCGGCATCAGCTTCGACCTGTGCTGGGGCTATTCGGGCATCATGAGTTTCGGCCAAGCGCTGTTCTTCGGGGTCGCGGGTTACGTGGTGGCCCTGGTCGGCCGGGATCTCGACTTCAGCGCGATCTGGGGCACGCTGCCGCTGGCAATGCTGGTCGGCTTCGCGCTGGCTCTGCTGTTCGCCGCGTTCCTGCTGCTCGGGCGACGAACGCCGACCCCGATCTTCGTCGCCTTCGGGACGCTCACCGGCTCCTATGCCGCCGAGCGCCTGGTCTCCGGCTGGCAATACGTAGGCGCCGGCAACGGCCTTTCCTCGATCAAGCTGCTGCAAGCCGGTTCCTACGAATTCGTCGAGGGCGTCGCGTTCTACCTGCTCGTGCTCGGCCTTCTCGCGGTGATCTACGTGGCCGCGCGGCTCATGGTGCGGTCGCAGTTCGGCCTCGTGCTCGCGGGATTGCGGCAGAACGAGGACCGCCTCGCCTTCTTCGGCTACCGCGTGCAGGTGTTCAAGGCGTTGGTGTTCGCGGCTGCCGGCGCGGTGGCCGGGCTGGCGGGCGCGCTCTATTCCTACCACCAGGGCTTCATCGGGCCGGGCAACATGGGGCCGGCGTTGTCCACGATGGCGGTGATCTACACGCTGCTGGGCGGTGCGGGGACGCTGATCGGGCCGGTGCTGGGAGCCGCCTTCATCGAGATCCTGAGCTACTGGCTCGCCGACATCGACGCGATACGCAGCATCTGGCCGATCATCCTGGGACTCGTGCTGCTGTTCGTGGTGTTGTTCCAGCCGACAGGCCTGCTCGGCGTGCTCGTTTCCGCGCGCGAGCGTATCGGCAGCTATGGGCCGCGCCGACTTGGCTGAGCCGTTGCTCGCGGTGCGCGCGGTGTCGAAGCGGTTCGCCGCGTTGCTGGCGCTCGACGACGTGAGCCTGGACGTGCAGCCCGGGACGTTCCATGGCCTGATCGGCCCGAACGGCTCCGGCAAGAGCACGCTCCTGAAGGCGATCGCCGGCGCCCACTTCGCCGACCGTGGCACGATCGCGCTCGGCGGCCAGGACATCACCCGCGCCCTGCCGTACGAGCGGGCGCGTCAGGGGCTCAGTCTCAAGTTCCAGATCACCGCGGTGCTGCCCGAACTCTCGGTCTACGACAACGTGCTGCTGGCGTTGCAGTCCGGCGAACGCGTGTTCTCCCTGCTCGGCTCGCGGTCCCGTCGCGCTTTCGGCGGCGCGGTATTGCGGTCGCTTGAACGCTTTCGCCTGGAGGAGCGTGCGGACGACCTCGCGGGCGAACTCAGCCACGGCGAGCAGCAATGGCTGGAGATCGCGATGGCGCTCGCGCCGAAGCCGCGGCTGCTGCTGCTCGATGAGCCGACCGGTGGGATGAGCCCCGAGGAGCGGCGCGCGACGGGCGAACTGCTCTTGCCGATCAAGCCGGAATGCGCGCTGGTCATCGTCGAGCACGACCTCGATTTCATCAAGAACATCTGCGACCACCTGACCGTGCTCGACCAGGGACGCGTGCTGGACGACGGGACGGTGGCGCACATTGAGCGCTCGGCTCGCGTGCAGGAGGTGTATGTCAGCCGCATCTGATCCGGCCACGATCCTGGAGATCGATTGCGTGTCCGCGGGCTACGGGCGAAGCCAGGTGCTCTTCGACGTGTCGCTGCGCGTGCCGGAGGTGGGCTCGGTTGCCATTCTTGGACGCAACGGCGCGGGCAAGAGCACGTTGCTGAAAACGCTCGCGGGCGAGATCCGGGCCAGAGGCGGCGAGATCCGCTTCGCCGGCGTGCGCGCCAACGAGCAGCCGACCGAGCGGCGCGCGCGAAGCGGCATCGGCTACGTGCCGCAAGAGGACGCAATCTTCGGCCGGCTTTCGGTTCGCGAGAACCTCCTGCTGGGCGCAACCAGTCGGAGCGGGCGCAACGACATCACCGAGGTGCTCGACTTCTTCCCCAAGCTCGGCCAGCGTCTGGACCAGACCGCTGCCACGCTATCGGGCGGCGAACGCAAGATGCTCGCGATCGGCCGCGCGCTGCTCGGCCGGCCCCGGCTGTTGATGCTCGACGAGCCAACGGAGGGGGTCTGGATCGGCGTCATCGAGGAGATCGCCCAGCGGCTGGAGCAGCTCCGCGCGCGGATGGCGGTGCTGCTTGTCGAGCAGCATGTCGCACTCGCCTTGCGCGTCGCACAGTATGCGTACGTGATCGACCGTGGCGCGGTGGCGCTGGAAGGCGCCGCCCAAGCCGTACGCGAAGACCCGCGATTGTTCCGCTTCTTGGCGCCGTAAGCAGGACGCGACTCACTGCGAGGGTCACAAATGGGGCACTGGCCTCAGCCCTCTCCCGAACCCCAGTCGAGAACGCGCCAGCCACGCCCGTCGGGCGTGTAGCTGAAGCGGACCACGGCGTGACGTACCGTGGTGAGGCCGGATGGTGTTCGCGCGATGCCGGTGATCGTGACCACGCGCGGCCCGTTGCGCGCGGCGACGTCGACGGCGCCGAGTCCGGTTTGATTGATGGCGCGGCGTAGGACCGGATCGGCGATCAAGGGGTCGGGATCGCCGTCCGACCAGAGCGTCAGGTGCGGCGCCATCGCGTTCAGAATGGCGGGTCGCATGCCAAGCACGTCGGCGAGTTCGGAGAGGCTCTGAAACGGCGCGCCCGGCGGTCCGTAGTTGCGGCCGGCGGCACGGTATTGCGCGGCCTTCGCACCGTGCGGCAGCGGCGAGGTGCCGGGCGTGCGCCAGTCCGCGATCGCGTCCGCCAGCCGCTCGGCCTCCTTCGGTTCGGCACCGAGTTCCACGAGGAAAGCGCGCATGAGCACGGGGCCGACCACGTTGGGATTGATCTTGCCTCCTTCGTCGCGCACGCTGACCTGATCGTCGAAGCCCGATGCGGGACGTCGTGGTATATCCGCGCGGCGTTCGACTCGGGCGGCCAGCAAGGCGAAGATCTCGCGGTTGATAACGGCATCCGCCTCAGCCTCCCCTTGCGCCGCCCCGCGCACATTGTGCGCGACCTGGGTATCCACGCGGGCGGAAGCAGACAGATCGAGCACCAGCATGAAGACCAGAACCACCGTCCAGAGCACGATCAGCAGCGCGAAACCGGACTGACGACCACGCGCACTCATTCGACCGGCCGCTCGCGCCTGGGTATCGCGGTGATCTCGGGCCAACGGCGCCGTGCCAGCGGCTCGAACGCGACGCGAAGCCGAACGCGCGCCGGCAAGCTGGGCGACGACCAGTCGCCGCGCCACGACCCTGCCTGCTCGGCCTCCGCGAAAGCGAACTCGATCCGCTCGACATGCTCCGCTAGGACCGCGTCCTCCGGCTGCGGCCTGGGGCCGAACAACTCGGCATGCGCGTGGGGCCGCCAGCGCAGCAAGAGACGGTGGTTCTGCATCATGAGCGTCACGTCGGCATGCAACGGCGCCGCGCTCCCGCTCGGCAGATCGGTGACAAAACTGAGTTGCTGCCGGTCGCCCTTGACGATGGGAGGCGTCGCATAGGTGCCCGGGTCCATCGCCTCCACCAAGTGTCGGAGCAGATGGTCGACCGGCTCCAGATCGCCTTGCGCATCGGTGAGCCGGGTGCGCACGGCGAGCGAGTTGGTGCCGATGCTGAAGCCCTGGCGGAGCGTGACGAGGATGAGGCCGAAGACGGCGAGAGCGGTCAGCAACTCGATCAGCGTGAACCCCCGAGCCTCGTTCGGCGCTCGCGCGCCGTTTCGCGCCGTGCGCATTCTCACGGGCTGCGGCCGGTCGCAGGTCCGAGGCGCGTGGTCTCGAGCAGCACCTGCCGCGCGCTGTCGCTGGCACCCCAGCTCACCGCCACCGAGATCGCGTAGAGGGTCGTTCCGCCGGTATAGGGACCGGCGACGCGGATGGGCCGGAGCGGCGGCAGCGTGTCGATGGCCACGACTCGCCGGCGCCAGGAAAAGCCGTCGCCGCGGCCGCGCCAGTCTCCCGGTGCGAGATCGTCGTCGGCCACGTCGCACAGCATCGAGTTGGCGCGAGAAACAGCTTCGTTGTAGCGGATGCTGACGGCCGTCGCGGTAAGCGCGGCCAGGCAGGCGCGCGCGAGCAGCACCACGGCGGGAGCCGCGATGGCGAATGCGACCATGACTTCCAGCAATGTGAAACCAGCCGCATCGGCGACTTTTCGAGAACCGCCCCTCTTCGCTGGTCGACGCATGCGAGGCCCCATCGGCTTGCCACCGTGTCAGCCGATGCGCTGTACCGTACCGGAGAGAGGAGCCAATGGCCGACCGCGAAATGTCATCGATTCGTCTTGTCTCCGCGTCAGATTGTGGCGGGTTCTTGGCGGAGAACGATCGGCATCATTTCCGTTCCGGACTTGTCACCACTACCCGTGGCATAGCCGGAGCGCCTCCATCTCAGGGGAAACACGCCATGTCCGTCACTCGCTCCCGCCGGCTCAAGGTCGCTCTGCCTGCATCGTGCCCGCGCCGCCTTCGCGGCAGGGAGCCGAACGCAACATGTTTTCCTCGATCCTGACTGTCTGGCTGCTTGCGGGTCCGGCGCTCGCGGCCGAGGGGTGCAAGGCCCGCATCGCGGAACTTGGCCCGCGCAGAGAAACGATACAGAACACCCGTACGCGCGAGCTGTTCTCGTTCGATCTGGAACGCGCGTCCAAGGAGTTGGCGGAGGGAGACGAGGACGAGTGCGCCGAGGCGGTCGACCATGCCACCCAGTTGCTGGAGATGAAGTAGCATCTACTCGTAGCGCATATCGCGTCCGGCATTCGATTCCATGATCTCGAACGCATCACTCGCACGGCTTTCCCCGGCCACGGTTCACAGGCCGGACCGCCTTGCACGTGCTGTCGTCCTTGCAATCGCATTGCAGGGAACCGTGATTGCCGCCGTCTCCATGGCGATGACCGGGACAACAGGATCGGCCGCAGATCCGCCCGCCATCCCTATTGTTTTCCAGCAACCCGCAACGCCGATCGCCGACGCGGCAATCGCCCTGCCAACGACCGCCAACATGGCGGCCGATCCTCCCGCGATCGCCAACACGCCCGATCCGCCACCCACGCTTGCAGCCGCCCCGGTCGAGACGACGGCCGACGCGTCCACGGCGCCCCCTTCGGTCGCCGCCTCCCCGGCGCCGGCCGATCTCCCGCCGCCTCCGGCGGCCGATCCCGCGACCGTAGCGACACCGGAGCCGACGCGAGCCGAACCGAAACCGCACCGGTTCGCAAGAAACCGGGCCAGCTTGCCACACGACGCGGAAGCACCGGCGCCCCGCAGGTCCGCTCAATCGCCCACGCCGCAGCCGAGCCAAGCGTCGCCGCCCGTCACTGCGTCCGCTACCGCGTTCGCGGACGCCGAATCAGCACTCGGGGGACGCATTCGCGAAGCCGTGCAAGCCGCGCTGCGCTATCCGGCGGCCGCGCGGATGATGAACCTGCACGGACGCGCGCGCGTCCTGCTCGAGTATCATGCCGGCCTGGTCGACCGCTCGGAGCTCGCGCGCTCGGCCGGAAGCCCGTTGCTGGACGACGCGGCGATGACGGCGGCGCGGGAGGCGCGCTATCCCAAGCCGCCGCCCGAGATCGGCGATCGCTCCCTGAAATTCCTCGTCTGGGTCGATTTCACCTGACCTGATCGGGTTGCCATGCCGCCGAAACTTCACACGCCTGCCAAGGCTTGTCGCGTTTAGATCGATTGTTCGACCTATACGAGTTGGTATGACGATTTCGACACCGAACACCGCCTTGCTCGCCGCGGCCTTGGTTGTGGTCGCTTCGAGCGATTCCATCGCGCAGCGAGCCGACGATCCGGCCGTCGATATCGGCAGCGTCCGCGCCTCCGCGCCACCCGCACGCCTCGATGCGACGCCGGCGCCCGGCACCGCGGCGGACGTGGCGCCGAGCCGCGCACCGCTCGCCGCCTCGCAACCGACCTCCGTGGTGGGCCCGACTTTCATCCAGGAGAACGTCACCCCCACCGACAATTACGACCGGGTGATCCTGTTCACGCCCAGCGTGCAGAACGTGGAGCCGGTCGGCGCAGGCCTGCAGCAGAACTACCAGGAGACCATCCGCGGTTTCCAGTACACGCAGTTCAACACGACGTTCGACGGCATCGTCCTGCCGGGTCTGCCGACCAACTTCGCGCCGCAATCGGAATCCTACTTCCTGTCGCACGACATCGGTTCGGTGGAAGTGGACCGCGGCCCGGGGACGGCGTCCACGATCGGGTACGCGACATTCGGCGGCACGGTTGCGATCAAGTCGACGTCGCCCTCGGATGTCCCGAGGGTCAACCCCTACGCCACGTTCGGCAGCTTCGGGACCAAGCTCTACGGCACGCAGGTCGATAGCGGCAACGTCGCAGCGGCCAACGGCGCCCGCGGGTTCCTCGACCTCGAACGCGAGGAGGCGCGCGGCGCGCTCAGCGGCACCTCGACGGCGCGCGACAACGCGTTCACCAAGCTTCAGGCGCCGGTCGGCGACAATTCGCTGCTCACCTTTGTCGGCCTCTATGACGACAACTACGTCCACACGCCGTACGGCGCGACGCTCGCGCAAATCCAGCAATTCGGCCCCAAGTATGCCCTGAACGGCGACACGCGCTCGCAAGCGTTCAGGGGCTACAACTACGACCACTACTTCACCGATTTCGAGTATCTCGGCCTGCAATCGACGCTCGACGACGGGTGGGCGATCGACGACAAGGTCTACACCAACGGCTACTTTCAGCGCGGCGCGACCGGCCAGGACCCGAACGGGACCACGCCCAACCTCACCAGCAGCGCGAGCAGGCGGTTCTACTCCAACGGGACATTGATAACGCTCAACAACGACGTGCCGGGCTTCCAGAAGCACAACGACTTCCGCGACTACGGCAACGTGCTGAAGGTGACCAAGGACACTTCGCTGGGACAGGTCCACACCGGGTTGTGGCTCGACTACCTCGTCGCCTCCAACTACCGGTATCAAATATTGCTCAACCGGGGTTTTATCCCTTACTCGTCCGGTTCCCCGACCGCCACGCCTTTCACCCGCAACTACAACACCGACCTTTACACGGTGCAGCCCTATCTCGAATGGGCCCTCACGCCGCTTCCGGGTCTGGTTGTCACGCCCGGGCTGAAGTTCACCGCGACGACGCGCGACCTCGATGCATCGGTCAACAGTAGCACGAGACTGCCGGCGCAGTTCTCCAGGACGTATTCCCAGCTGCAGCCGGCGATCGATGCACGCTACACGATCCGGGACGGCTGGGTTGCTTATGCGCAGACCGCGCGCGGGTTTCTCGCACCCCCGATAAACGTCCTCTACACGACGCAGCCGCAGTCGCTTTCACCGCAGGACACATGGAATTACCAGGTCGGGACGACCTACCAGACTGACGACTTCACCGTCTCGGGGGACGGTTACTATATCGACTTCGGCAACCGCATCGGCAGTCGGCCGCTTTCGGGCGGCGACACATTGTACTTCAATTCCGGTGGAGCAACGTATAAAGGGCTGGAGTTCGAGGGAACCGTGCGAGTCGGTCACGGCGCATCGTTGTACGGCAACTACAGCATCAACAGCGCCGAGTTGCGCGGCAATGGCGGTCCGCTCTCGGTGACGCCGCGCAACACCGCCGCACTCGGGGTGATCTATCACCGGGACCGCGTCTGGCGTGACGGCGACCGTCTCTACGGCTCGATCATCGGCAAGTTCATCGGCCCGCAGTATCTTCAGGATACGCCCGCGAGCATTCCCGTCCCCGGCTACTCCTTCGCGGACCTCGCAGTGGGGTATCGCTTTCCGGTCTGGAACGGCCGGACGCTCGATTTGCGCGTCAACCTGAACAATCTCACCAATGACCGAAGCCTGATCGGACTGGCATCGGTTTCGGGGAGTTCGGCCACGCCGGTGCCGCTGTATTGGACCGATGCGGGACGCAGCGTGTTCTTCTCGTTGGCCGTCACGCTGTGACCGCTCCCTAGCTCGAGAGCGTTCGCGCCTTTTGCGTGCCACGATCTCCGTGCCATGAATGCGGCGCTTGAACGAAGGACGGCGAAATGGGCGCGGGTTTCGAGAGCCATTGGGATGCCGGGTTTTTCCGCGGCAAGGCGATGCAATGCCGGCAATTGGCCTCCTGCATCCCCGACGCCGCCATCCGGGCGACCCTGGAGGAGATGGCGGCGGATTTCGACGCCCAGGGCGACGTAGCGGCCGAGGCCGCCAAGTCGATCCCCAAACGCCTTGACGGAGTGTGACGGCCCGGTCACACGGGCCGCGAACCGTCCCGCTTGCCGGCGAGTTACGTCTCGCCATCTGCACCGGATGCCCGGTCCGGCCATCGTTCTTGCGCCCCTAATTGTCACGCTGACCCTGGACGACGCGGCGCAGGATAGGTTCGACGATCTTCGGCGGCGATACTTTCCGCCCGAGCGGCTGCATGTCGGCGCGCACGTCACGATGTTCCACGCGCTTCCCGGCGACCGGGAAGCATCCGTCCAGCAAGCGGTGGCAAATGTCTGCGCGACTACGCCGCCATTCGTGGTCGCGGTCGCCGGCCTGCGCTCCCTCGGGCACGGCGTCGCCTACGAATTGGCGGCGGCACAGGCCGTGGCGCTGCGCAAGCAGCTGCTCGCGTGCTTTGACGGCTGGCTCACCCCGCAAGACCGCGGGCACTGGCGACCGCACGTCACGGTGCAAAACAAGGTGACGGCGGAGGTCGCGCGGCACACCAAGGCGCTCCTGGAATGCGTTCCCATTCCATGCCCGATCACGGCGACGGGAGTTGCGATGTGGCGCTATCGAAGCGGCCCGTGGGAGGCCGTCGCGCGATACGCCTTCGGGGAGCTGGGCAAACACATCGAACCTTGACGAGCCTCCCCGGCGGACTTACTACTATTACAGTAGTGACCTGTCGGTGCCGTCCATGCAGCGCAAGAGTTTCGGCCAGATGCCGTGCCCGATCGCCCGCAGCCTTGAGCGGGTCGGTGAATGGTGGAGCATCTTGATCCTGCGCGACGCGCTTGCCGGGATGACGCGCTTCGACGAGTTCCAAACCAGTCTGGGCATCGCCCCTGGGATGTTGACCAAGCGCCTGGCTGCGCTTGTCGAGGCCGGATTACTCGAGCGGCACCGCTACAACGAGCGGCCGCCGCGCCACGAATACCGGCTGACCGAGCGCGGGCGTGATTTCCAGCCCGTCCTGCTGGCCATGCTCGCCTGGGGCAATCGACACTTCGCGCCCGAGGGGACCAGCGTGCAGATCGTCGATGCCACGACGGGCGTCATCGCCGAGCCGATCGTCGTCGACCGGGCGACCGGCCGGCCATTGACCGAACCCGATTACGTGTTCGCCCCCGGACCCGCGGCCGGCGAGGGCATGCGGCGTCGGATCGCCGCCCGCGCGCGCCAAGGACTGCCGGCCGATCGTCGGGATATGGCGGCCTCCGGCGAGCACACCTCTCGCCACCCCGGGCGCCCGTCATGAGCATCGCCCTCTCCGGCGCGAACCCGGCCGACGCGGAAATCGCCACTCTCAGCCCGCGCACGCGCCTGCTGCTGCAAGGGTCGATCGTCCCGACCCTGCTGCGTCTCGCTTGGCCGAACATCCTGGTCATGTCGGCGCAAGCCTCGACCGGCTTGATCGAGACCTGGTGGGTGTCGCGGCTGGGCACCGACGCGCTGGCCGGCATGGCGCTGGTGTTCCCGATCTTCATGATGATGCAGATGCTGTCCGGCGGCGCGATGGGGGGCGGCATCTCGTCGGCGATCGCGCGCGCGCTCGGGGGCGGTCGGCCCGGCGACGCCGATGCGCTGGTGCTCCACGCCATCATCATCAACCTGCTGCTTGGTCTTATCTTCTCTGGCCTCGTGCTGACCTTCGGTCCCTCGCTCTACGGTGCGCTCGGTGGCGAGGGAGGTTCGCTCAAGGCAGCGCTGCTCTATTCCAACGTGGTGTTCGCCGGCACCACGCTGGTGTGGCTGATGAACGCCCTCGCCAGCGTTATCCGCGGCACCGGCAACATGTTTGTGCCCTCCCTGGCGGTCTGCGTCGGCGTCGTGCTGCTGGTGCCGCTCTCGCCGTTGCTGATCTTCGGCTTCGGACCGGTGCCGGCATTCGGGATTGCCGGAGCCGGCATGGCGGTCGTGCTCACCACGGCCCTCACGACGGCGGTGCTGGCCTGGTATATCTGGTCCGGTCGCAGCCTCGTCCGGATACGACTGGCACGGCTTCGCGGAGCCTTTTTCAACGACATCCTTAAGGTCGGCGCCGTCGGCTCGATCAGCGCCCTGCAGACCACCTTGACGGTTGCGCTGACTACGGCACTGGTGGGCGCGGCGGCCGGGCCTGACGCCATCGCCGGCTACGGCACCGGTGCCCGGCTGGAATATCTGCTGGTGCCGCTGGTGTTCGGCCTCGGCGCGCCCCTCGTCGCCCTCGTCGGAACCAACATCGGCGCCGGCCAGCGGGCTCGGGCGCTGCGCATCGCGCTCGTCGGCGGCGCGCTCGCCTTCGCGCTGACCGAAGCGATCGGGCTGGCGGCCGCGATCTGGCCGCAAGCTTGGCTGGGGCTCTTCGGCCACGATCCCCGCATGATCGAGACCGGCACCGCCTATCTGCGCAGCGTCGGACCGGCCTACGGGTTCTTCGGCCTCGGCCTATCGCTGTATTTCGCTTCGCAAGGAGCCGGACGGCTGTTCTGGCCGCTATTCGCGGGGCTGCTGCGGCTCCTCATCGCGGTCGGCGGCGGTTGGGCCGTCCTGCGCCTGACCGGCTCTCTCGACTGGCTGTTCGCAGCACTTGGGCTGGCACTTGTCATCTACGGCGGCGTGCTCGTCGCGGCGATCGCCTCCGGCGCTTGGTTCCGAAGTGGCCTGAGATCTCACGTTCGCTAAAACTCCGTGACTCTTTGGCATGGCGCCTGCTTAGCTCCGGTGCAGCGAGGCATCGGGGGACCAGGAAATGCTCACGCGTCGCGGAACTGCCCAAATTGTCATCATTGGCGTGGTGGCCGCTGTGCTCGGCGCCTCTCGCCCCGATCCGGCGCGGGCCGAGGATCAGGTCCTGAAGGTCGGTATCAATCTCGCACTCACCGGCGCCGACGCGCACGGCGCGGCGCTGATGCTGCACGGCGCGCAACTCGCACTGGAGGACGGAAACCGGGCGAACGCGGTCCCCGGCTACACCTTCCAGGCAACCTCCTTCGACGACGCGACCGCCACCGCAGGCCAATACGACCCGGTGCAAGCGGCGACGAATGCCCGCAAGATGGTGTCCGACAAACAGATCATCGCCGCGATCGGCCCGCAGATGTCCGGCTCGGGAAAGGCGATGGCGCCCATCCTCAGCCAGGGCGACCTCGCGACCATCACGCCGTCCTCGACCAACCCTGACCTGACCGACCCGAAGTTCGCGATGCAGTATCGTCCCGCGGGCAAGGCGATCTACTTTCGCACCGTGACGACCGACGCCTTCCAAGGGCCGAGCATGGCCAACTTCATGGCCGACAAGCTGCACGTCAAGACGCTCTACGTTCTCGACGACAGTGGCGCCTACGGCGTGGGGCTGGCGGACGCGTTCCAGCGCCAGGCGGAGAAGGACGGGGTCAAAATCCTTGGCCGCGACCGGCTCGATCCCAAGGCGTCGGACTACACGTCGGTGCTGACCAAGATCAAATCGCTCAACCCGGACGCACTTTACTACGGCGGCGTGCTGCAGGCCGGCGTCAAGCTGACGAAGCAATCGTACGACATCATCCCGAACGTCATCAAGGCGGGCGGCGACGGGGTGCTTGGCCCGGAGATGTTGACCGGGGCCGGGTTTCCGGCCGCCGAGGGTTGGTACGCGACCAACGCTTCCCCGCACATGACGGACGATCCCAAGGCGGCCAACTTCGTGAAAGAATACAAGGCCAAGTTCGGCGAGGCGCCGGATGACTACGCCATCACCGCCTATGACGCGGCCTTGGTCGTCATCGATTCGGTCAAGCGCGTCGTTGCGGCGAACAAGCCGGTGACGCACAGCACGGTACGCGACGCCATCCAGACCGCGCAGGTTCCGACCGTCCAAGGCGTGGTCGCGTTCGATGCCAACGGCGACGTGAAGGACCGCACCGTCAGCGTGTTCCAGATCAAGCAGGACAGCTCCAAGCCGCTGGACGACATCTCGGCGCAGTACCATTACATCGGCGCGGCGCCGCAGGTCTGATCGAGGGGCGAGTCGTGGCGGGCCCGCGATGACCGCACCCGATCTATGGCTGCAGCAGACCATCAACGGCCTCAGCCTCGGCGCGATGTACGCGCTGCTGGCGCTCGGCTTCACGCTCGTCTACGGCATCCTCGAGCTCATCAACTTCGCGCATTTCAACGTGTTCATGATCGGCTCGTTCGTCGCGATGTGGGTCCTGCAGTCGTTCGGGCTGTCGGGCCAGAGCGTCGTGCTGACCGGGCTCCCTCTGATCGGCGCCCTGTTCGCGGCATTCGTGGTCTCGATGCTGGCCTCGGGCGTACTCGGGATCGCGATCGAGCGCCTGTCGCTGCGCCCGTTGCGCGGCGTAACCGGACCCGCCGCGATGATCACCACGATCGGCGTGTCGTACATCCTGTTCAACGTCGTGCTGCTGACAGCGGGAGCCGACTCGAAGAACTTCCCCAACCCGCTTCCACCGGTGCGCTGGCATCTCGGCGGCGCCGTGCTTGAGCTGCGCCAGGTGCTGATCTGGGGCGTGTCGATCGTGCTGATGGCCGGCCTGTGGATGTTCGTGCAACGGTCGCGGCTCGGCAAGGCGATGCGCGCCACCGCGCAGGACCCGGAAGCGGCGCGCATGATGGGCGTCGACGTGGACAGGGTGATCCTCGTCGCGTTCTTCCTGGGCTCGGCGCTGGCCGGCGCGGGCGGGATGATTTTTGGCCTCTACTACAATTTCACCAGCTTCATCATCGGCTTCACCGCCGGGCTGCGGGCCTTCACGGCCGCCGTGCTGGGCGGGATCGGCAGCGTGCCGGGCGCGATGATGGGCGGCGTGCTGGTCGGGCTGATCGAGTCGTACGGCGGCCAGCTGATTGGCGCGTCCTGGGCCGACGTGATCATCTTCTCGATGCTGGTGCTCGTGCTTGTGCTGCGACCGTCCGGCCTGTTTGGGCGCCTTGCCCCGACCAAATCCTAGCGGCGCCGCGACGAGCGGCGTCCTGGCCCGAAGCCCTTTCGTCAGGGCATGGCGCACGCTGCCCGAACCGACGCGCAGACGGCTCGCGGTCGGGCTGATCGCACTCGCGGCGCTATCGTTTCCCTTCTACCACGACAACGATGCGGACATCGATTCGCTCGCCAATGCGCTCGCATTCGCGACGTTGGCGCTCGGGCTCAACATCGTCGTCGGCTTCGCCGGCCTGCTCGACCTCGGCTACGCGGCGTTCTTCGCGATCGGCGCGTACACGTATGGCGTACTCAGCTCGTTCCAGTTGCAACCGGCCTGGAGCGAGGCCTGGAATATCCTGCAAACGCTGGGCCTCGTGGCGAAGATGGCGGGCGACACCGGCGACGTGGTGCATTTCACGCTGTCGTTCTGGCTGGCACTTCCGCTCGCGGCTCTCGTCGCCGCCTGCTCCGGCATCCTGTTCGGCTTTCCGACGTTGCGGCTCAAGGGCGACTATCTCGCGATCGTGACGCTCGGCTTCGGCGAGATCGTCCCGATCATCTTCCGCAATTGGTCGAGTGTCACCAACGGCGCGGCGGGCCTGAACGGCATCGCCGCCCCTCGGCTGTTCGGGTTCGGGTTCGGCGTGGACGCCACACCCTACTACTACGTCGCCCTGGCCCTCGTCGCGCTGCTGCTGTTCGTCAGCGTCCGGCTACGCGATTCGCGCGTCGGCCGCGCCTGGATGGCGATCCGCGAGGACGAGATCGCCGCTGGCGCAATGGGCGTGAACCGCACGCGCTACAAGCTGCTCGCCTTCGCGATCGGCGCGGCGTTCGCCGGCATGACCGGCGTGTTCTACGTCGCCAAGCTACAGACCGCGACGCCGGACATGTTCGGCTTCCCGGTCTCCGTCATGATCCTGGTCATGGTGGTGTTCGGCGGCATCGGCAGCGTCTGGGGCGTGGTAGTCGGGGCGATGTTCCTCCAGTTGCTGCAATCATGGTGGCTGGAGGATTTAACTGGTTGGCTGAACGCCGCCGGCCGGCTGATCGGCAATGCCTGGCTCGCGCATGTCGACCTGGTGCCCTCCATCGAGCTTATCTTCGGCATCATCCTCGTCGTCATGATGCTGTATCGGCGGCAAGGCTTGATCCCGGCGTATCGGCCGCCTTCCGCGCTCAGCGTCGAACAGCAGGACGCCGCGGTGCGTCGCGAGATGGTCGGACTGTCGGGCCTGTGCGAGGCCGGGCCGAGCGGCGGGGTCGCGCTTGCCGTCAAGGGTGTCACCGTCCGCTTCGGTGGGCTCGTCGCACTCCAGGCGGTCGATGTGAACGTGGAACAGGGTCACACCGTCGCCGTGATCGGCCCGAACGGCTCGGGCAAGTCCACGCTGTTCAACGTCATCACCGGGCTGGTGCACAGCGACGCCGGCAGCATCCTGTTTCACGGCGAGGAAATCCGCGGATTGCCGGATCACGCGATCATGTCGAGGGGCATCGCGCGCACCTTCCAGAACATCCGCCTGTTCGCCAACCTGTCCGTTTTGCAGAACGTGCTGATCGGCCAGCATGCGCGCCTGCGCACCGGCCCGGTCGCCGCGGTCCTCCGCCCGCGCTGGTCGCGACGGGAGGAGAGCACCGCGCATGCTTGGGCACGGGAGATCGTGTCGGTGTTTGGCAATCGCCTGACCCCGCGCCTCGACCAGCCGGTGAGCGGGCTTTCCTACGCCAACCGTCGCCGCACGGAAATCGCCCGCGCGCTGGCGTCGCGGCCCAAGCTGCTGCTGCTGGATGAGCCGACCGCCGGGATGAACCCGGCCGAGACGCTGGAGCTGGCTCGCCAGATCGGCGGGCTCAAACAGCAGGGCCTCACCGTGCTGCTGATCGAGCATAAGCTCGACGTGGTGACGCGGCTTGCCGACGTCGTGTATGTGCTCGACCATGGCGAGGTCATCGCCAGAGGATCGCCCGACGAGGTGAGGCAGAATAAGGAGGTGCTGCGCGCCTATCTCGGCCGCGCCATCGAGCCCGCCCGCACGAGCGCCGCCAATGCCGGATGAGCCGCTGCTCGAGTTTCGCGACGTCGATACGTATTACGGTGACCTGCATGTGTTGAAGCGTGTCAGCTACACGATCGGCCGCGGCGAAATCGTCAGCCTGCTCGGCGGCAACGCCAGCGGCAAGTCGACCACCATGAAAGCCATCATGGGCGTGGTACGCGCTGTTCGCGGCTCCGTCACGTTCGACGGCAAGGAGATCGGGCGCACGTCCACCGCCGAGCGCGTGCGGCGCGGCATCGCCCCGGTGCTGGAGGCGCGCCGGTTGTTTCCGCGTATGACGGTGTTCGAAAACCTGGAGATGGGCGCGTACCTGCTTCCCCGCGGCGGCGATTTCGAGCAGGATCTGGATCGCGTCTATGCGCTGTTCCCGCGCATTAAGGAGCGCCGCACCCAGATCGCCGGGACGCTGTCGGGCGGCGAGCAGCAGATGGTGGCGATCGCCCGCGCGCTGATGGCCCGCCCGCGGCTGATCTGCATGGATGAGCCGTCGATGGGCCTGTCGCCACTATTCGTCGAACAGACGTTCGCGATCATCCAGGAGATCAACCGCCAGGGCACCACCATCTTCATGGTCGAGCAGAATGCCAACATGGCCCTCCAGGTTGCGCATCGCGCCTACGTGCTGCAAACCGGTGTCGTGGTGCTCTCCGGCACGGCGCTGGAACTGCGCCAAAATCCTGTGATCCAGGACGCCTATCTGGGAGAGGTCCAGGTGACGAACTAGCGTAGGCGACGCTCGGCGCCACTTCAGGCCGCTGCGCAATCGATCCGAGGAGGCGACCGACAGCCATGACACCAACTCGGCCTGGACCGGACCCGGATAACGGACCGGAACCGCAGCCGCCGATCCCGGTCGACGTCCCGCCGCCGCCGCCGCTGCCATCGCCCGGAGAGCCGCCGATGCCGGGGCCTTTGTAGTTTCCTGGGTTATGAAACGATGCAACCGACTTCGCCAACTACTCGACCACGCCCGGTCTTCCGCGGTCGAGCAGGCGCGTCAGGCTGACCGCCGCCGCGCCCGCAGCGATGCAGGCGGCGATCACCAGCGTGACGATCGTGCCGTTGCCCGGGAATAATCCGAAGACCAGTGCCACCAAGGCCGCCCCGATCGTCTGACCGAGCAGCCGCGACGTCGCCTGCATTCCGCTCGCCCCGCCGCTGCGCGAGCGGGGCGCCGTCGTGATGATCGCTCGATTGTTGGGCGTGTTGAAGAAGCCGAACCCGACGCCGCAGAGGACCATTCGCCAGGCCACGTCGAGGTTGGCCGGATGCGCCGGCAAGAGCGCCAAGGACGCCAGCCCGAGCGCCATGACCGCGAGACCCGCGCCGCCCAGGATGCCGGCCGGATAGCGGTCCGACAGCCGGCCGGAAATCGGCGCGATCACCGCAACCGTGAGCGGCCAGGGCGTCATCAGCAGGCCGGTGGCGACCTGGGACTTGCCGAGCGTCTCCTGGAACAGGAAGGGGAGTGAAACGTAGGAGATCCCCTGGGCGCAGAACGCGCATATCGAGGTCGCCACCGACAACGCGAACAGCGGGATGCGCAGCAGATCGACCGGCAGCAGCGGCGACGGTTTGGATAGCTGCCGGGCGACCAGGATGAACCCGAGCACGATCGCCGACGCAAGCTCGACGATCACGGCATCCAGGCGCTGGCCGTGACCAAGCCCGTCGATGGCGGTGATCGTCAAGCCGATGGTCAGCGCGGTCATCCCGGCGCTCGCCACGTCGAACCGGTGGCCCGCGCGCGGCGTGCTGGGCAGCGCCCTCCAGGCGATCAGGATCGCCAGGGAACCGATCGGCACGTTCACGGCGAACAGCCAAGGCCAATGCGCCACCGAGAGGATCGCCGAGGCGACGGTGGGGCCGAGCGCCGACGACACGGAGCCGATCGTGGCGTTGAGCCCGACGCCGCGCCCGATCGAGCTGCGCGGATAGATGAAACGGATCAGTGCGCCGTTCACACTCATGATCCCGGCAGCGCCGAAACCCTGGATGATGCGCGCCACGGTGAGCGTCAACAGTGAGTCGGACAGCGCGCAGCCGAGAGAGGCGACCGTGAACACCACGAGGCCGGCTTGGTAGACGCGCCGATAGCCGAAGATGTCGCCGACGGCGGCGAGCGGCAGAAGCGAGATCGTGACCGTGAGCTGATACGCGTTGACCACCCAGATCGAGGCGGCCGGACTCGCGTTCACGTCGCGCGCGATCGTCGGCAGCGCCACGTTGGCGATCGCACCATCCATTACGGCCAGCACCAGCCCGAGCGCTATCGTCAGGATGGCCCAGTATCGCTGCGGGACGGGCACCCCGTCCGTAGGCTGCATGCGTCGCTCTTCCATCGACGCTCACTCAGCACCAGAACGGCGCCGATGAACAGTCTCCGCTAGTGGCAGCATCTACGGCCCGTTTCCCTCCGCTCTGTCGCATTCCGCCTGCAGGAACGCCGCGCGGATCGGTCGATAGATCCTGTCGGGCATGAAAGGCGTCTGACGGAAGCGAATGCCCGTTGCGTCGCGGATCGCGTTGCCGATGGCGGCCGCCATAGGGTTGAACGGGCTTTCGCTCATCGATTTCGCGCCGGCAGGCCCAAGCGCGTCGCTGGTTTGCGCGAAGTGGATTTCGGTCGCCGGCACGTCGGCGAGGGACGGAAGATGGTAGTCGCGGAAGCTCGGGTTGACGACGCGGCCCTGCCCGTCGATCTCCAAGTTCTCGAACAAGGCGGCGCCCAGCGCCATCGCGACCCCACCCTCGATCTGGCCGCGGCACTGCATCGGATTGAGCACGGCGCCGGCGTCCGCCGCGTGAACGCTGCGCAGAATCCTGATTTCGCCGCTCCGGCGATGCACGGCGACGCGAAAGCCTTGCACGTTGAACGCCACGGAACGCGGCGTTCCGCTGGCCGTGCCCGTCGCGTGCAGCGTCTCTCCAGCCTCCTCCGCAGCCTCCGCGAGAGCCTCAAGCCCGACGGTTCGCCCGCCGCCGAGATCGACCCCGTCTTGCGTCATTCGGCAGGCTTGCACGCCGACCCCGCCGATCTTCGCCGCCAGTGCGACGAGCGCGGCGGCGAGATTACGCCCCGCGTGTTCCACTGCGCGGCCGGCGACCACCGTGCCGGTGCTGCCGAAAGCGCCGGTATCGTGGCCGACGAAGTCGGTGTCCGACTGGTACAGCCGGATGCGCGCCGGCAGCGTGCCGAGGGCGTCGGCGGCAATCTGCTGATGCACAGTGCTGGTGCCGTTGCCGAACTCGGCCGTGCCCACGGCGAGCGCATAGGTTCCATCGCGGCAGAGACGCAGCCGCGCTTCGGCGTGATGGCCGCGCGGCGGAATGGTATCGAGCATGCCGAGTGCCATGCCGCCGCCAAGCAGCCAATCCCCGGCCGGCGCGGGCGGGGAAGCATCGTGTTCCGCGGCAAGACCGCGCTCCACGAGATCGAGGCACTGGTCCAGTCCGTAGCTGCCGAACTGCACGTCATGGGTTTCCTGGCTGGCCGAGACGATGGCGTCACCGGGATGGACCACGTTACGGCGTCGAAAGGCGAAGGGGTCCATGTCGAGGGCGCGGGCCAACTCGTCCATCGCCGATTCCACGGCGAAATTGGTCTGGCTCAGCCCGTAGCCTCGAAAGGCGCCCGCCGGCATCGTGTTGGTATAGACGGCGTAGCCCTCGACACGCTTGTTCGGGCATCGATACACGGCGATCGACTCGCCGCAGCCGTGATGCAGCGTGCCGCCGCCGTGATTGCCGTAGGCACCGGTGTCGCTGAGGACGTGCAGGTCAAGCGCCGTCAGCACCCCGTCGCGCCGCGCTCCCGCTTTCACGCGCACCCGCATCTTGTGGCGGGACGTGGTTGCCGTGAACTGCTCCGTGCGGGTCAGTTCGAGTTTCACCGGGCGTCGCGTGCGAAGTACGGCGAGGGCAACGATATCTTCGACCAGCATCTCCTGCTTGCCGCCGAAGCCGCCGCCGACGCGCTCGCACAGGACCCGAACCTGACCACGCGGCAGGTCGAACAGCCGGCATAGCGCATCGCGGGTCAGGAACGGGGTCTGCGTGCTGGAGCGGATATGCAGTCGCCCGTCGTCGTCCTGCCAGCCGATCGCGGCGTGCGTCTCGAGATGCGCCTGCTGGACTCGCTGGCTGACATAGGTCGCCTCGTGAACCACGTCCGCCTCGGCGAACCCGGCGGCGACGTCACCGTAGTTGCCGTGAATCTCGGCCAGAATGTTGCCGGGCGAAGTTGCATGAACGAGCGGGGCGCCGGGCGCCATCGCGGCAGCCGGTTCGAATACCGCCGGCAAGGTTTCGTACTCCACGACCAGTCGGCGGCAGCCCTCCTCCGCGGCCGCCTCGGTGTCCGCGACCACGGCGGCGACGCGCTGGCCTATGAAGCGCATGACGGGATCGAGTATCCGCGTATCGCACGCGTCGTCCGCCGGGTTCTCGTGGCGCGCCGTCGAGAAGGTGCGGTCCGGCGCGTCCGCATGGGTCAGCACCGCGTACACGCCGGGCACGGCCAGTGCGGCGCGCGTGTCGATCGCGACGACGCGCGCGTGCGCGTGCGGCGATCGAAGCAGCTTCATGGTGAGCAGACCCGCAACAGCGACATCCAGCGTGTAGCGCGCACGGCCCGTCACCACGTCGGGCCCCGCTGGTGCGGCGACATTGCGGCCGAGCACGTCGCCGGCCTGCGCCGTCTCCGTACATGCCCGCCCCGAGATCGCGTCGGCGACGGCGCGATAACCGGTGCAGCGACACAGGTTGCCCTTCAATGCCTGCGCGAGATTGCTTCGTTGCGTGTCTGTAAGACAGCAGGCGGTGAGGATCATGCCCGGCGTACAGAAACCGCACTGGTATCCTTGGGCCGCGAGAAAGGCTTGTTGCATCGCGTGCAATTCGGTGCCGTCGGCCAGACCCTCGATCGTGGTCACCGCGCGGCCGACGGCGCGGCGGGCGGGGTAAAGGCAGCTGTGCACCGGCGTCCCGTCCACCAGCACGGTACAGGCCCCGCAATCCCCCGCATCACAGCCCTTCTTCACGCCGAACCAGCCGGCCTCGCGGAGGTAGGTGCGCAAGCACTGTCCAGGACGGGGCACTTCGGTCAGTTCCCGGCCGTTGATCGCGCAGATCACGCCGCCGCTCCAAGTTCGAGCCGGATCTGCTCCGCGAGATCGCGCGTCATCGCCTGCCTCCAATCGGGTCGGCCATGAACGTCGTCGTAGTAGAGGCCATCCGGGATGGCGCGATCGAGCACACGCCGCATCGTCGTTGCGTCCGGCAGCGCCGGGAAACGCAATTGCACCGGTCGGCGAGTCGCCGCCGTCACGGTGAGCGCCGATGCGCCCTGCTGGTCCAGCGTGCCGATCAACAGCGCCCCCGAGCGGCCCACCGGGCTCAACGAAATACGCCGGAACGCGGTCCGGCGAGTTAGCGCTTCGGCGGGGATGTCGATCCGACGCAGCAGATCGCCCGGCCGCAGCACGGTTTGGCGCGGTCCGGTGACGAACTCCAGGATGCGGACGCGCCGCTCGCCTTGATCCGGCGTCCAGATCGTACCGACGGCGTCGAGGGCGACGGCGAGCGCGGTCATCGGGCCGGCGGGGAGCGCCATGCAGATGTTGCCGCCGACGGTGGCCATGTTCCAGATCTTGAACGAACCGAGCAGCGCTTCGCAGCATTGGCCGAACAGGCGTGCCGCTTGCCACGAGGCCGACTGCGCCGCCGCATTGAGTTGCGCGATGCTGCAAGTGGCGGCGATCTCAAGGCCGGCGTCGCGGACGCCGAGCGGCCGCCAGCCGAGGCCCGAGAGATCGACCAGCCGACGTACGGCCGGCTGCGGCTCGGAGAACAGCCAGGTGCCGCCTGCGAGCCAGGCATCGCCCGGCTGCCAGGCCCCGAGTTCGTCACGGTGCCGCGGCATGGCAACCGCGCTGACCGAGTTCAGATCCAAGGCAAGGCTTTCCTCACGTGCTGGCCTCCTCAGCCGGCGATCAACGTCGCGGCAAGACGATTATGCTGCCGCACCAGCAGCGGCAGGTCGACCGTGACGAGGTATCCGTCCCGCACGACCACGCGACCGTTCACCATGCTCAACGCGACCTTGACGGCGGAGCAGAACAGCAAAGCGGCGACGGGATCATGCTGCGCTCCTGCGAATGCCAATTGACCAAGGTCGAACGCCACGAAGTCGGCCGACATGCCGGGTGCCAGGTATCCGATGTCGTCGCGGTTCAGCACCGCGGCGCCGCCCCGCGTCGCCATCTCGAGCGCGTCGCGCGCCGTCAGCGCCGCGGGCCCGAAAGCCACGCGCTGCAGCAGCATCGCTTGCCGCGCCTCGCCGAGCATGTCGGCACCGTCGTTGGACGCCGACCCGTCCACGCCCAGGCCGACGCGGATGCCGGCGTCGCGCATGCGCCGCACCGGCGCGATCCCCGAAGCCAGGCGCATGTTCGAGCAGGGACAATGCGCGACACCCGTGCCCGTGCGGGCAAACAGCACGATCCCCGGCTGGTCGAGATGAACGCAATGGGCGTGCCAAACGTCAGGTCCCACCCAGCCGACCGCCTCGGCGTACTCGGCCGGTGTGGCGTTGAACGTTTCCCGGCTGTAGGCGACGTCACTGACGTTCTCGGCGAGGTGCGTGTGCAAACCGACGCCGGCACCGCGCGCGAGTGTCGCCGATTCACGCATCAGATCCCGGCTGACCGAGAAGGGCGAGCAGGGCGCCAGAACGATGCGCAGCATCGCGTGACGCGACGCGTCGTGGTACGTCTCGATCAGCCGCTGGCTGTCGGCCAGGATGGTCGCCTCGTCCTCGACGAGCGTATACGGCGGCAGTCCGCCTTTGCTCTGCCCCACGCTCATGCTGCCGCGGCTCGCGTGAAAGCGCATGCCCATGATGGCTGCAGCTTCGATGCTGTCGTCGAGACGGCAGCCATTCGGGTAGACGTACAAATGGTCGCTCGTGGTGGTGCAGCCGGAGAGCAGGAGTTCCGCCATCGCGGTCTGGGTCGATACGCGGATCATCTCCGGCGTCATCCGCGCCCACATCGGATACAGGCTGGTCAGCCAACCGAACAGCTCCGCATCCTGGGCCGCCGGAACCGCGCGCGTCAGGTTCTGATACATGTGGTGATGCGTGTTCACCAAGCCCGGCATCACCAAGTGGCCGCCGAGGTCGATCACCTCGTCCGCCGTGTCCGGCAGGTCGGCAGTGACGCCGACCGCCGTGATGCGATTGCCTTCGACCAGGATGCCGCCGCCGCGTATCTCGCGTCGCGCGTCATCCATCGTGACGAGCAGTTCCGCGTTGCGGATCAGCGTGGTCCCGGCCATCAGGCGACGATCGGCCCTGCGACCGATCGAGGGTGCATCGGCTTTCTCCTAGTGTTTCGCATCGCTCAATTGTCGCGGAAGAACGACGGCAAGCCGGTTGCTATATTGAACAGGATCGAGAATTGGCCGCCTACAGCCCATGCGTAATGCACCCTTGGGTTCGGCACGGAGATGTCGAAGATATTCTGATCCGGGTGGAAGGTGAAGTCGGTGAAAGGCTTGAACTCGATGCCCGGCGCGACGGCCAAGCCGTAGTTCAGCTCGATCAGCTGCGCGGTCCTCGACACGTTCCCGAACAAGCCGGCGGCGGCGATCCTGTCGTTGACCGCGCCGGTCTGCCGTCCGTTGAACAGGAACTCGGTGAACAGCAGGCCGGCCGAGTCGAACGGGCGGCTCGGGAACGTGCCATGCGTCACCAGCCCGGCTTCGAAATAGTTCTGCACGAAGGCGTGGCCCGACGTGTCAAGCAACGCCCCGACAAACACATCGACCCCCTGCGGCTTCGTCGGATCGGGGCGATAGACCATCTGTCGGTATTGCGCATAGATCCCAGTGCTCGATCCGAAGTTCGCCGGCGTGCCGCCGGAGAATGCGAGCTTGCCGCCCGTGGTGTTGTAGCGCGGGTCGGTAAAGTTGGACGTGTCGTGATAAAATCCGACGTCGACCTTGGTCGGATAACGCACATCGGCCGCGCTGGTCGTGTAGCCGATCTCGACCGGGGTGTAGACGCCGGTGGCGTTCCTCGTTCCCCAGCCCGCGTCCCAGGGAAAGCCGGCACGCGTGTACTGGTAGGGATTCGACTCGGACGCCCCGGCACGGAGATAGTAGTTCTTGGTGGGCCAGACGGAGAACTCGCCCGCCCAGGTAGAGATCGGCCAGAACGGCGAGTTGCTGTTCGACGACCAGTTGAACGGCACCATGTTGCTGCAGATCGAGCTGACGAACTGACAGTAGAGCTCCGAGGTGCCGAAGTAGCTTGCCAATGTCGTTCGCCCGACGATGAAGCGCAGGTGATCATTGAAGAGGTGCTGATCGAGCGTGAACTCGTTCAGCCGGGTCTCGTTGTCGGGGCCGGACCCGGCGAGGAAGCCTTGCGAGAACCCGGTCAGATTGTTGACGCCCTGATTGAAGCCGCCCCACCGCGAATCGAGGCTGAAGTGGATTACGGAACCGTTCAGGCCCATGATCTTCTGCAGGTCGAAGTCGGCGCCGTAGAAAGCTTCGTTGAAGAACACGCTGGTGCGCTGCTCCCCACCCGAGGGAACGCCGTAGAGGGTGCCGGAGTAGAAGCCCTTGAGGTATATACCATCCTTGGCGAGCATGTCCCCAAAGCCCGCCAAGGGTTTGCCCTGATCGAACAGGTAACTTGAGGCGGTCGGCGGTGGAGGGGTCGGGTTGACCGGCGTCGGCCCTATCGTTTGCGGCTGCGGGTTGGTCCCCGGCGGGGGCGTGCCGGTATTCTGACCGTGCGCCGGATCAAGGAGTGATGCAGGCGCCAGGAACCATGTCATCATGAATAGTAGGCGTGTGGTGCTACGAACTCTCATGCTCACACGCGATCTCCTACGACCGTGGGCACGCACCGGAACCTTTGTCTCCGGCTTGCAACAAAGCCAGCGAGTGCAACGGCCGTGCCACGCTTGAACGATCAGCCGCCAAGGCCAACGTTCGTCAGGAGAGGTCATTCGCTCTGAATGATGCAATAGCCGCGCGCGCTTGCTCCTGAATGCCCAACGGAGAAGCAAACGGCGACATTCGACGCAGGATGCTGCCTACCGCAGCTTCGCTGCTGTGAGACGATGGCCGTCTCTCCTCATATGCGACTTACCTGGCACGATGTTCGGTGGCGCGATGGCTGGGCTCGCCGGCGCTTACATGTCACTCTCGTACCGTCCGCTTTGGGCGTAGGACACGACCGCGGCCCGGGATTGGGTGGCGACCTGCCGTATCTCGGCACCGTCGTCGTGCTGGTGTTGATCTCGCGCGACAGCCGTCGGATCAGGCTGCATCACCCGGGGATGCTCGGCCGCTCGTTCCGGCAAACGGTTTGAACCCGGACGACCACGCCCGGCATATCGAAGGGTCAGCACATATGAAGCGTCGGAACTTCGTCGGCACGGCTGCCGCAGCTGCGGGATCGCTGGCGGCCCCGCGCCTCGGGAGGGCCCGGGCTGCCAGCACGCTGATCTTTGTGCCGCAGGCCGATTTGGCGGTGCTCGACCCGGTTTGGGCGACTGCCTACGTGACCCGAAATCACGCCTTCCTGGTGTTCGACACGCTTTACGGGCTCGATACGAGCTATCAGCCGCAACCCCAAATGGTCGACGGCCATCTGCTGGAGAATGGCGGAACGCAGTGGACCCTCACGTTGCGCGACGGCCTTCAGTTCCACGACGGCACTCCCGTCCTCGCGCGCGACGCGGTGGCAAGCATCCGACGTTGGGCCTCGCGCGACGCGTTCGGCGCCTCGCTGCTCGCGGTGACGGACGAACTCTCCGCACCAAACGACCGCTCGCTCCGATTCCGCCTCGAGAAACCGTTTCCGAACCTGCCGCTCGCGCTCGGTCGCGGCAGCAACACGATGCTGCCGGTGATGCCGGAGCGGCTGGCCAAGACGCCAGGCACGCAGCAGGTGACGGAGATGGTCGGCAGCGGGCCGTATCGGTTCGTTGCGAACGAACGCATCGCGGGCTCGCGCGCGGTCTACCGGCGCTTCGACGGATACGTGCCGCGCAGCTCGGGGACGCCGAGCTTTACCGCCGGTCCGAAAATCCCGACCATCGAGCGGGTCGAGTGGCGCACCATCCCGGACGCCGCCACCGCAGCGGCGGCGCTGCAAGCGGGCGAGATCGACTGGTGGGAACAGCCGACGGTGGACCTGCTTCCCATGCTGCGGCGGGATCGCGCGATCGTCACGGAAATCATCGATCGCGCCGGCAATATCCGGCGGTCAAGCACGCGCTGCTCGGCGCCATCGACCAGGCGGACTTCATGGCGGCGGTGGTCGGCCCTGACCCGGAGATGTGGCACGCGCCGGCGGGTGTGTTCACGCCCGGCACGCCGCTCGAAGTGCAGGCGGGGCTGGAGCGGTTTGCGGGCGCGCGCGACTACGGCCGCATCAAGCGCGACCTTGCCGCCGCGGGTTACAAGGGCGAGAAAGTGGTAATGCTGGCCGCCACCGATTTCCCGGCGATCAACGCGCTCTGCGAGGTGAGCGCGGACATGTTCCGCAAGAGCGGGGTCAACCTCGACTATCAGGCGCTTGACTGGGGCACGGTGACGGCCAGGCGCAACAACCAGGAGCCTCCCGAGAAGGGCGGCTGGAACGCGCACTGCACGTATACCGCCGGCTACGATTTGCTGAACCCCGGTTCCAACCCCTCGCTCAACGCCGTCGGATGCGCGGGTTTCGTCGGTTGGCCCACGGACCCGAGGCTTGCCGAGCTGCGCGCCGGCTGGTTCGATGCGACCGATCTGGCCGAGCAGCGCCGCATCTGCGCCGACCTCCAGGCCCGGTTCTGGGATGATCCGCCTTACTTTCCACTCGGCCAATTTTTCCAGGCGACGGCGTATCGGAGCAACATCAGCAATATCCCGCGTGGTTCGTTCAGCCTGTTCTGGGGGATCACCAAGACCTGAACCACGAACCATCCGCGCTGCGAGGCGGCATCTAGCCGACTCGACACCGCCTCCGAGTACTGTGGCCGAAGATTACCGCCGAGCGGCTTCACGGTCGGTCGCCGTCAGTTCCGACACATAGCTCGAGGAACGCGATGTCAACGCGAGCACGAAAACAGCAGCCGACGCCGAACGCCGAGAAAGTCTGCGAGCTCATGGCCGCCCTGCTTCTTGAAGCGCTCCGCTTCATCCCGCAGGCACGCGTGACCGGCAACGTCCGCGACTGGCTCGCCCACGCGGCTACGTCCCTAGATGATCCGCCTGACGCAAGACGTCTTGCCGACGCGGTCGCACTTGCGTCGGACCTCGCGTTGTTCTTGCCCTCGGTGAGCGGCACAACGGCGATCGACCGCTTGGCTCGCCATCGGAAAGGCGCCGACCAGGCCGAAGCGGCGGCGATCGACGCGCTGCGGCAGGCGCGATTTCGGGTCATGCGCGTGGATGCGCGTGAGAGCAAATGCGTCGTCCGGTTGCGTGACCTGGCGTCGAGCGAGATCCTGCGCGTCGTCAACGAGCACCTTCCGCCGTGTGTCGGGGTCTCCCTGGTCGGGCGAACGGCGCCGCTCGGCGAGGGAAGCCATGCGCTGATCGGCGCGACCACTCCGCTCGACGACGCCGGACTTTCCGTCGCCCTGGGCTTCGTCCGCCCGAACGGGAAAGGACTGGCGACCCCGCAACGCTGCGCCGAGGCGGTCTACCGCTACGTGGTCCGGCATGGCGGCCCGGAGATCCCCGGACTCAATCGCCCACCCGAGGGCGCTGAAGACAATTTCTCGTTTGGACCGGAGGGCAACGAATTCGATGAACTCGCGCACGGCTGGGCGAAGCTTGGTACGGACACTGCTTCCGCAGAGGTATTTCAGCGCGTACGCGATACGACGAGCCTCGAAAACCTGCTGCACGCCCTAGGCTTCTCCGTTCTCGCTCGTGAGGATCGCCGTGGACCGCTGGCCGATGCCTACGCCCGAATCGCCGCGATCCAGATCGAGACCATTCAACTGCGAACCGCGAACGGGATGTCCGGTCTCTCGCTGGCCGCCGTCGCTGCCGCTCTCCACCGCGAGATCACCGAGCACGGCATGCCGGCGACGGCTCGTTTCCTGTTCGAAGACCTGCAGCGACGTTGCCGGACGGCCGCAGCGGGCAGCGCGGGCAACGGCGACCTCGACCGACTCATATCGCGGATCCAAGGCCTTCGGGCCAAGACCGTCGAGCAGGGATGCACCGAGCAGGAGGCGCTCGCGGCTGCGGAGAAGGTGGCCGAGCTGCTGGATCGCTACGGCCTGTCGCTGAGCGCGATCGATCTGCGCCATGAAATCTGCCAAGGTATCGGCATCGACACCGGCCGCCGTCGCCTCGGACCGATCGACGATTGCGTGCCGTCCATTGCGATGTTCTTCGATTGCCGCGCCTGGACCGAGAAGGCCCAATCGGCAGCCATCCGGCACGTCTTCTTCGGCCTGCGTGCCGACGTCGAGGCGGCGCGTTACCTTTACGAGCTGGTCGAGCTCGCCTTTTCGACCGAGACCGCGCTGTTCACGCGAGGCGAGCTCTATGCGGAGCTCGACTCGGGCGAACGTCGGAGTGCCACGAACTCATTCCGGATCGGCCTTGGACGCGGAATCGCCACCAAGCTGCACAGCCTGCGGCAGGAGCGCGAAGCCGCCCTGCGTTCCTCCGGCCGCGACCTCGTCCCCATCAAGGCGGCCGCGGTCGATGACGAGCTCGCCCGGCTCGGGCTGCGTTTCCGCGCCCAGAACCGGCCATCCACTCGGTATGTCATGACTGATGCGTACGAGGCGGGGCAAGCGGCCGGCCAGCGTTTCGAGTACCGCCCAGGGCTTGCCGTTGCCGATTGACCTGCACCGTCATTCGGCCGGCGGGAGTTAGTGCTCCGTCCCTTCACCGGGAATGTGATCATCGAGGGCCGCGAGCGCGGCTTCGGCTTCCTTGTCAGGCGGCGCAGGCTCCTCGACCGCCACGCCGGGCGGCACGGCATCGCCGGGATCGATCTCGCGCCTGCGCGGCTTCCGGGTGGTCCTGACCGCTTCGGTGCTGGTCTTTAGTCGGGCCGGTGCTGTCTGACGCTTCAACTGCCTCTCCAAGCGGGCGACCTCGCCTTCCAATTCAGCAATCCGATCGGCAGCCGCTTTGCCCGCGCGCCCCGTGTCACGCCCTTTGGTCCGCAGCCGAGCGTTGGCCCGTTCCAGCTTTTCAACATACGCGCGCAGCTCCTCCTTGTTGAGCTTCGGCGCGGAAACCGCGGCGGCACTCTTGCTTGAGGACGACGCGGCAGGCCTGCCGGCCCTCGACGCCGCGCGCGGGACCTTTGCCGTCGAAGCGGCTACGCGAGGCGCCGGCTTGCGGGCGCCCGCCGATACCTGTGCGCTTGTTGTTCCGGTCGGTCGTGCCACCGTCTTCTCCTCCGTTCGGGGTAGCCCAGCTATTACGAGCGCATCGAACTCATCGCCGTTACCAACCAAACAGCGTGCACTCATGTCGACAATCGTCCCTCATCCTCCGCACGCTCGCAAGCCTCGAGGCCAGGGTGTTAGCAGCCGTGGCGAGATCCTGGCAGCCGGCATCCGCATCTTCCTTGAGGAAGGCGTGTCGAACGCCACGGTACGCGGATCGCGGCACGCGGGCCGACCGAAACTCGGCCAGCAATCTCTGCTAACCTACTTTTCCGACTGAGACACTACCCCACCCATGGCCTCTTTTGAGGCTCGGCCGGCACGTGGCATGATTCTCCTATGACGAAGCCGCCCGATGAAGCCGCGTTGCGCGAGGCGGCGCTGATGCATCTGGCGCGGTTCGCGGCAACGGAAGCGGCGCTGCTGCGGGTGCTGCGCCGCCGCGTGCAGCGCTGGGCCGTGCAAGCTCGGGCGGAGGCCCTCGACGCGGAGACGATTGCCGAACAGCGAGGGGCCGCGCTGGCCGCCGCCGCCGACGTCGTGCGGCGGTTGGCGGCAGCCGGCGCGGTCGACGATGCCGCTTTCGCCGCCTCGCGCGCCGCGCGGCTGTCCCGGTCCGGCCGGTCGCGCCATGCCATCGCCGTTCACCTCGCGGCGCGCGGCGTCGATGCGGAGACGACCGACAAGGCCATCGCGGCAAGCCGTATCGACGAGTTCGGGGCGGCGATCCTGTTCGCGCGGCGGCGGCGAGCCGGACCGTTTCGCCCGAGCGCGTCGCCGCCGACGTCGGCGACCACCGACGAGCGACAGGCCGATCTCGCCGCGTTCGCCCGCGCCGGCTTCTCCCGCGCGATCGCGCTCCGCGTGCTCGCCCTGGGCACGGACGAGGCCACCGACGCCATCGAGCGATTACGCCGGTGCTGACCCGCTCGCGGGCCGTTTACCGGCCCGTGCAGATGAACGGCGGGTTGGCCCAGTCCGGCTTGCCGTAGCGCAGCGGTTGGCCGTCGAGCGAGCAGACGCTGCCCCCGGCCGCTTCCAGGACGGCCTGCGGGCCGGCGGTATCCCACTCCATCGTGCGGCCGAACCGCGGATACAGGTCGGCCGCTCCCTCCGCCACGCGGCAGAATTTCAGGCCCGATCCGATATTGCTGACGGAAGCGACCTTGCGCCCGGCGAGAAAGCCATCGAGCCTGGCGTCATTGGCATGATGGCGGCTCGCCACCACGGCGATGCCGGCCTCGGGCGGGTTGCGCACCCGGATCGGCTGCTCGCCGGCGGTGGTGCGCTTCCAAGCCCCGCCGCCCACGACGCCGCCGAAGAGCTCGCCCAAGACCGGCACGCCGACCACGCCGAGCACCGCCCGTCCCTCCCGCACCAAGCCGATGTGGACGGTGAACTCGTCGAGGCCGGCGCTGAACTCGCGCGTGCCGTCCAGCGGGTCAACCAGCCAGAACGCATCACCGGCCGGGGTGCGCTTGCCTGCCGCGACCTCCTCCTCGGCGATCACCGGGATATCCGGCGTGGCGCTGCGCAGCCCCTCGACGATCAGTTTCTCGGCGGCATGATCGGCGGCGGTCACGGGGGACGCGTCGGATTTGGCGAGCACCTCGAAGCCGCGCGCGCGGATCGCTAGGATCGACGACCCGGCACGGCGGGCGAGGTCTGCGATCAGGGACAGGAGCGCGGCGTCGGTCATCGGAACCCGATATCACGGAACGCTCCGGCAGTGTCCCTCCGGCAGCGGCCCGGGCGGGGCCAGAAAGCGCGTGCAAGCCGCGAACACGGCCGCAGGCTCCAGCCCGGTCAGGCAAGCCAGGGTGCGGTGGCAGTCCTCAAGGCGATTAAGGTAGCAAGGGCTGCACGCCATATCCCGGCGGACCGCGACCGCTAGCGGCCCGAGGGGCGCCCACTCCGCGGCATCCACGACGCCCGAATGGATGCCGACGGTCGGCACGCCGAGCGAGGCCGCGATGTGCTGCGGGCCGCTGTTATTGCCGACGAACAGGGCGCAGGCCCCGATCAGCCTCGGCAGGTCGGCCAGCTCCACGTCGCCGACCACCGACCGCACGGCGGACCGGTCGGCCACCCCGGCCAGGATCGCGTCGGCGAGGGACCGCTCGTCCGGGCCGCCGACCAGGATGGCGCGCGCGCCGTGAGCGGCCACCAGCATGTCGATCAAGTCGGCAAAGCACTCGGCGGGCCATTGCCGCATCGCGTTGCCGACACCGGGATGCAAGCAGACCACAGGCCGGTCGAAGAACGCGTGCGGTTTGGGCGGGAAGCCGGACGGCGGCGCGAGCGCAATGTGGGGCAAGCAGGGAGAACTGCAATCGGGGCGGCTCGCCGTGCCCACAGCTTCCACCAGGTTGAGCAGATCGACGCTCACATGGGTGCGCTTGCCTTGCAGCGAACGGTCGCCCTCCCACTCGAGTGCCACGTCCAGCCAACCGAACTGGCCCAAGTGATCGAAACCGGCAAGCAGCCGAGCGCCGGTGTGACGCAGCATCTCCCGCGCATCGAGGTGCTTGCGCAGATCGACCGCGAGGTCGAACCGCTCCGGCGCGAGGCGGCCGGCAAGGGCGGCGAAATCCTCAGCGACGAGTTCCTTTTGCCCGAGCCCCGATCGGGCATGGAAGAACTCGAACTCGATGAACGCGTCCACGGCCCCGGTTCGCAGCGCCAAGTCCCGCACGCCGGGGCTTGCGAGCATAGTGATGCGGGCGCTCGGAAATAACGCGCGAAGCCGGTGCAAGGCCGGAATGGCAGTGACGAAATCGCCGATGTGATCGAGCTTGAGCACGACGATCCGCGCGATCTCGTCGCGCGCGAACAGCGGCTGGCCGGCGCAGACGATCTGCGCCGGCTCCTCCTCGGGCACGAAATCATCGGTTCCGCGCGCGAGATTGCAGCTGAAAAACGGGTCGCCGCGCAGGAACACCCCGCGCCACTGGCCGTCGAAGCGATCGGCGTCGAACCGATCGGCCAAAGCCCCCCGGCTGGCCATCTCGTGATGGATCAGGCTCGCCTCCGGCGTATAGACGATCGCGTGGCCGGCTGCGTGCGCGCGCAAGCAGAAATCGAGGTCGTTGTTGATGACGTCGTGCGCCTCGTCGAACCCGCCCAGCGCCTCGAACAGCGTACGGCGCACCAGCATGCAGGCGCCGGTGACGGCGATGACGTTGCGCGTGGTGAGGGCAAGGCCGAAGTAGCCGGGATCGTTCGGCTCGGCAAAACGGAAGGCATGCCGAGCGAGGCCGGGCCCGGCCAGGAACATGCCCGCATGCTGCACCCGACCGTCGGGGTAAAGTAACTGCGGGCCGACGATGCCGATCCCCGGACGCGCCAGTTCGGCAAGCATCACGTCCAGCCAGCCCGCGTCGGTGATCTCGGTGTCGTCGTTGAGGAACAGCAGGAACTCGCCGCGCGCCTCGGCGGCGCACCGATTGCCGAAGCGGGACCAGTTGAACGCCTCCTCCGTGCTAATGAGGCGATCCGTGTTGGCCCGTAGCCACGGCCTCCAATGCGCGTCCGCGACCCCGATGTTCTCGATGCAGACGATCTCGATCCGATCCGAGGTGCCGCGCGCCCGCAGGGTGTCGATGCATGTCTTGATATGGCCGTTCGCAGCGCAGGTCGGGATCAGCACCGATACCAGTCCCGCCACCGGCTCCGCCCGATGCAGGCGATAGCTGCGCGCGACGCGGCCGGCCACGACCTCGACCTCGATGCCGCGACGCGCCGCTGCGGCCGCGAGCGCTGCGCGTTCCGAATGCGCACTCTCCTCCACGGCGCCGCGCTGACAAAGCAGCCGCGGCACGTGATGCACCGCGCGAGCGGCCTCCGTGCAGCGGAGCACCAGGTCGTACTCGCCCGTTTCCAGGAGCATCCCCGCTGTCGCGCCGATCCGCGCCAGCAGCGGTCCGCGCGCGCACCAGAACCGCCCGATGTAGTTCGTGTGCAGCAGCAGGTCGGGCGAGAAACACGGTTTGTGGAACGGCTCGCGCTCGTCGCTGGCGGGACTGATCCGCGACTCGTCGCAGCTGAAGAACTCCGCCGCCTGCTCGCACCCGCTCGCGACGGCCATCTCGATCAGCGCGTCCACGCCCGGCAGGTCGCCCGGGCCGAGCAGAGCGAACAGCGCGTCGCCGCCCAGGGCCTCATCGAGCATGTCCGGCCCGATTACCCGCGTCTGCGGCGTCGCGGCCGATTGCGCTGCGGCGCGCGTCGCGGTCTCCCGGTCGGCCGCGATGAACAAGGCCTCCCAACGCGCGTAGCGCTGCCGCTGCAGCGCGTCGAGCGTGAGGCAAGCGGCCTCGACCTCGTCGGGGCCGCGCAGCGGGATCAGCAGTCGGAACGTCGGTCGCCAGCGCAAGCGTTCCAGCACGCCCATCTGCAGATCGAACTCGGCGCGAGATAGGCGACGGCGAATGCCGGACCGGGTATCCGCGTCGTCCGCGCGCACCGTAAACGCGAAGCCGCGCCCGAACACCTGGCCGTCGCGGGCGACGACGCGGAGCGTGGCCTCGTGCGGTCCTGCCTTCAGCAACCTCGCCGGGCAACTGAACAGGAAGCCGGAACGCAACGACTCCGGCCAGTCCGGCACCGCCGCCGCGACGTCCTGCCTCGGGATGCCGTGATGCGCGGTCCCGGCCGGTTGGCCGTCGATCAGGACGTCGATCGAGGCGACGCCGGATACCGCCAGCGTCCAGCCGGTGATGATAAGACGGGCGCCGATCGGCTCCGGCACCGCCCCCCCGACCAGACCGGGCGTGTCGAACTCCAGCCGGAAGCGTGTGGCGGCAGAAGGGTCCGGCGCCGGACCCAAGGACGCGTCGGCTGCGCGTTGAACCGGCCGGGTGATGGTTGCGATGCGTCCTTCGACGCTGCGCGCGACGATGCTTAGGCACTCACCGCCGATCCCTGCACCGGGCACGCGAAGCCGGAACCCCGACCGTCGCGCGGACCGGATCTCGGGAAATCCGTGTCCCACGTCATCGCGTGGCAGGCCGAGCTCGACGTCGCCCAGATGAACGTCGCCGAGCCAAGCGGCGACCGCGTCCACTTCCCCCGCGCACACGACCCAGCCGTTCACCGTCACCAGGCCGGCCGGCGAGAGCGTCGCCTCCTCGCAATGCAGATGCACGGGCGGCCCGAGTTCGGCTGCCGACTCCGGCGGCGCTGCCGCGATCGGGTCGCGTCCGGCGGGCGGCGGCGCGAGCGAGACGACCTGATCCTGCGAGACGCCCTCGAGCGCCAGCGCCCGGACGACGATCCGCTCGACCGGACGACCTTCCGCGGCGCGGGTGGCGAACGTGAAGCCGGACCGGGACGCGCCCGGATACGCCCTGTGGACCCGACCCACGTCAGCGCGCGCAACCCCAAGCTGCGCGAGGCCTATCCGGTCCCCCACGCCGAACACCTGGATCGCAACGAGCCGGGTGCGAGAGACCACCCAACCGGAGGCCCGGACGTGACCGGCGGCGTCGCGCCGCGCGTCTTCCACGTAGACCCGGATGGGCGGGTCCGGCGGCATGCCCAGTATGCCTGCCGTCGCCGGGCATTCCTCGATCGAGGCCGCCCGATGCAGCTCGTCGTGGATCAGGACGAATAGCTCGCGGTGCGACCGCCCGTCCTCTACCCGAGCCTCCAGGATCAGCGGGATGCGGGTTCTCGCGCGCGTCGGCCAGCGCGCCAGGACGAACGCGAAGGCGACCCCCGCCGCTCCCACGCGGTTCACCGCCGGGCTGTCGCAAGACATGCGTCCGACGAGTTCGTCGTCGGCGATCAGCACAATCTCGGCCACACGCGCCGCATCGAGGACGCGGCCGCGCACCTGCAGATGCAGGCGGCCGCCCAGGGCGGCGACCTGAACTTCCGGATCGACTTGGACACGGACCAGCGGCGTATCGGACGCCGGCGCAGCATTGTCTTGGATGGGATCGAGCACGTCCATTCGCGGCGGAATCCTGTCAGGCCGGATCGTAAGCCCGGCAGTTGTATTCCCTCGACGGCCGGCAATCCACAGGATGTGTCGATGCGCATTGCGTCAACGAATAAGGGAGGTATCCTACCCTCCCATCGTGGGTTGAGGGCCGAGCGCTAGGCGATGTCGACGTCTGCCGGTCGGATGTGGGTTACGAGTCGGTCCGAAGCGACCGAATCGGTCGAACGGCTCCACGCGTTCCTGCCCTGAGCTTCCTCGAAGCCGAGACGCGGGTAGAGGTCGGCCACGACCCCGTTCTTCTTCGTCGGCAAGTATTCGCCCCCAAGCCGGTTCGCGCCGCGTGCGCGTGCGATTTCGATCACGCCGCGCAGCATGAACTCCTCCGCGCCGCGCGAGAACACCCGGCAACTCATCAGCCAGCTGTCGATGCGCAGCGTGTCGCCCTCGTGGAACGCGATCAGGGTTGAGGTCAGGCCGTGGTCGCCGAACTTGTCGGACAGGCGGAACGCCAGCACGACGGCGTCCTCGCGCGCCAGAAAGCCGCGGATCGCGTCCTCCGAGTAGCGCCGGGTGGCGACGTTGAACTGGTTCGTCTTCTGCTCGAGCTGGGCGACCCGCGCGATGTCGGCCTCCTCCGGCCGATACAGCCGCCCCACCATACCCAGCCCGGCCAGATAGCCTCCGAGGTCGGTCGCCTGGCGCTGTTCGGCAAGCGCCTGAGCCCGGGCGGCGTAGGCCTCGGTGCGAGAAAAGTCTTCGGCGGTGAGGTCGGCGAGATCAAACCAATGGCCGTCGTCGAGCTTGCCGATGAAGGCTGCCGGGTCGGTGCCCAGATCGACCACGGCAACCTCGGGCATCTCGCGGCGGACCAGCGCGCACTCGGCCGGGTTGTCGTCGGCGAACACCAAGCTGTCGAGGCCAAGGTTGAGCGTCGTCGCGATACGCCGCAGGCCGCCCACCTTGTCGTTCCACGAACACTCGAACGCCGCGAAATCGCCGCGGGCGAGCACGGCGCCCGAATGCGCGAAGCCGGTCTCGGCGATGTCCGGCGCGTTCTTGCTGCAGACCGCGAGCACCACGCCGCGCGTCGCGAGCGCCTTGACGTAGTACTGCCAGTCGGCGAACGCCTCGCCCTCCGGCGAGCCGGTGCCGAGCAGCAATCCCTCGACGCCGTCGTCGCCGATCACCCCGCCCCATAGCGTGTTGTCGAGATCGAGCACCAGCGCCTTCTTCGCCCGCGCCGACGCCGCGCGCCACGCGCCACGGAAGGCGGGCAGGTAGTCGGTCAGGCATCTCTGATTGAAGCCGAGCCGCGCGCTGTACCAGTAATGGCTGCCTGACCATTGTCTGGTGCCGAGTTCGGCGCTCAAGCGCTCCAGATCGATCCACTGGACGCGACCCCTGCCCGCGCGCAATAGCGCATCGTTCAGCGCACGCGCCTGGTTCGAGGCCGAACCGGGACTGAGGCGCTCCGCGACCCCGCGATAGAGCTCCGCCGGCGGCACCAGCAGGTGCTGCACGATCTTGCAGCCGCGCGCCGCGAGCGCGTCCCACATGCCGACGAACAGCGCCACCTTGGCCTCGACCGCGGCGGCGACCGCTGCGGCGGGCGCGTCCGGCGGCAGCGGCTCCACAAGCTCGCGCGCCTCGGGCGCGATCACCGCCAGCTCCGGCGCGAAGCCGTGCAGGCCCGAGGCCGGGTTCAGCGCCTCCTGCACGTAGGCTCCGAACGGCGCCTGGTAGATGACCGGGAACACGCCCTCTTGCGCCACGGCGCAGGCGATCGCCCGGCTGATATAGTCGATCGTCGCCGCGCCGAGCACGGCGATGCGCTGGGTCGGCACGGCATGGCCAAGGTCCGTCCCGGCCAGTTCGGCTGCGGCTGCCAACCGATCACCAGCCTGGAAAATGGCTGCCAGCGACGGCGGCTTCTCGGCAAAACCCCGGCGCAACTCGGAAAGCAGAACCTCGGGAGAAGACGCTTGCACGGTGGCCGGTGCATCCAGCATTACAATTTCCCTTAATCCGGGTAGCAGCCGACAATTTGCGCCAGCTCGATCGGCGAATACAACCGGTCCTCGGTCACAGAAAAACGACGCCTCGATCAAACCCGGCGCACCCTTCAAGTCGCGATCGCGTTATGAGGAGGGCGGATTTATAGGACAGCCGTGGATGCCCCCCGACGCGCCGATGTCGCCCGTTCCCTCGCGCGCCCAAATCGCTCCCGCGGAGGTGCCCGGCTTGAACGCACTCCTTACCCTTGCCGTGGGCGTGGTCGTCATCGCGGCGCTGTTCCTCGCCCGCGAAGTCCTCATTCCCGTCACGCTCGCCGTCCTGCTCAGCTTCGTGCTGGCCCCTTTGGTCGACTTGCTTCGTCGCGCGCACCTGCCCCGCATCCCGGCCGCGCTGATCGCGGTGGCCGTCGCGTTCGGCATCGTGCTGGCACTCGGCGGCTTGATTGGGACGCAGGTCGCGTCCCTCGCCGAGGACTTCCCCAAGTACCAATACACGATCAACCGCAAGATCGAGGCGGTCCAGCAGTTCTCGAACGAACGGATGTCGAAGCTGGTCGAGCGGCTGGGGCACCAGTTCGAGCGTGCCAACCCGCCGGCGCCGCCCGGACAGCCGTCCGCCGCCCGCGACGGCCGCCCTGCGCCACCCATGCCTGTGGAGGTTCACCAGCCGAGCCCGTCGCAATTCGAACTGGCGCAACGCTATCTCGCGCCGGTCCTGAGCCCATTGGCGACGGTCGGAATCGTGTTCATCGTATCGATCTTCATGCTGCTGCAGCAGGAGGATCTGCGCGACCGGCTGATCCGGCTGTTCGGCTCGCGCGATCTGCATCGCACCACGGTCGCGATGGACGACGCGGCGCGGCGTTTGTCGAAATACTTCCTTACCCAACTCGCCATCAATGCCAGTTTTGGCGTCATCATCGGTTTTGGGTTGTTCTTCATCGGCATCCCGAGCCCGGCGCTGTGGGGTGTCGTCGCCGCGCTGATGCGCTTCCTGCCGTATGTCGGGGCATGGCTGGCGGCGCTGTTTCCGGTGGCACTAGCGGCCGCCGTCGATCCCGGCTGGTCGACTGTGTTGTGGACCGTCGGCCTGTTCGCGGTGGTCGAACCGATCATCGGCCAAGCCGTCGAGCCGGTGCTTTACGGTCACAGCACCGGCCTTTCCTCATTCTCGATCGTGGTCTCGGCAATCTTCTGGACGTGGCTCTGGGGTCCGATCGGCCTCATCCTGTCCACCCCCCTCACGCTCTGCCTCGTCGTACTCGGCCGGCACGTGGACCGGCTGGAGTTCCTCGACGTGCTGTTTGGCGACCGTCCCGCGCTGACGCCGGTGGAGAGCTTCTATCAGCGCGTGCTGGCCGGCGACCCCGACGAGGCGGTCGACTCGGCCGAGGTGCTGCTCAGGGGGCGCTCGCTCTCCTCCTACTACGACGAGGTCGCCGTGAAAGGGCTGCGACTGGCGGCGTACGACGTCGGCCGTGGCGTCCTGGCGCCCGAGCAGCTCGAGCGGATCAAGGAAGCGATCACGGGCATGATCGAAGACCTGAACGCCTACCCGGATGTCGACCCAGCCCCGGAGGAGGCCGATGATGGACCGGTCGCCCTGCCGCCGGCCGAGCGCGCGCTGCCGAGCGAGCCGGCCCCGGCCGTCGGCCCACAGACGCCGGAGGCCTTGCCGCAAGCATGGCGGGGGCCGGCACCGGTCTTGTGCATCGCCGGCCGCGGGCCGCTCGACGAGGCGGCGGCAACGATGCTCGCGCAACTCCTCGGCAAGCACGGACTGGCCGCCCGGGTCGTCTCGCACGGCGCCGTGTCGCGAGGCAGCATCGATAGCCTCGACGTGAGCGGTGTGGCGATGGTGTGCGTGTCTTACGTCGAGATCACCGGGACACCCTCGCACCTACGATACCTGCTACGCCGGATCAGGCAGCGGGCGCCGGGCGCGCCGATCCTGGTCGGGCTCTGGCCGGCCGAGGAAGCCGTCCTGTTTGACGAACGCCTGCGCGCGGCCGTTGGCGCCGACTACTACGCCACCACGTTGCGGGGCGCGGTGAACGCGTGCCTGGAAGCCTCCCGCCAATCTGACGAGCAGCCGGCGCAGGCCGCGTAGCGGGAACGCGTGAGCGGTCAGGCTGCCTTGCGAGCGAGCAACCTGAGCGCCACCAGCGCCTCGGCAATTTGCACCGCGTTCAGAGCGGCGCCCTTGCGCAGATTGTCCGACACGCACCAGAACGACAGCCCGTGCTCGACGGTCGGGTCCTTGCGGACCCGGCTTACGAACACCGCGTCCTCCCCGGCACACTCGGCCGGCGTGATGTAGCCGCCATCCTCGCGCGTATCGATAACCGTGATGCCCGGCGCCTCGCGCAGGACCGCGCGCGCCTCGGAGGCGCTGACCGGCTGCTCGAACTCGACGTTGATCGCCTCGGCATGGCCGATGAACACCGGAACGCGCACGCAGGTCGCCGCGACCTTGATGTCGGGATCGAGGATCTTGCGCGTCTCGACCACCATCTTCCATTCCTCCTTGGTCGACCCGTCCTCCATGAACTTGTCGATATGGGGAATGCAGTTGAAGGCGATCTCCTTGGTGAACTGCTCGGGCTTGACCGGATCGTTCACGAAGCTGGCCTTGGTCTGGGTGAACAGCTCGTCCATCCCCTCCTTGCCGGCGCCGGATACCGATTGATAGGTGGCCACCACCACCCGCCGGATGGTGAAGCGGTCGTGCAGCGGCTTGAGCGCGACCACCATCTGGATGGTGCTGCAATTCGGGTTGGCGATGATGCGGCGCTTGGCGGAGCGGGCGATCGCCTGCGGGTTGACCTCGGGCACCACGAGCGGGACGTCGGGCTCCATGCGGAACTGGCTGGTGTTGTCGATGACGAAGCAGCCCGCGGCCGCCGCGCGCGGCGCGTGGATCGCGGAGATCGCCGCTCCCGGGCTGAACAGGCCGATATCCCAGCCCGTGAAGTCGAAGCTGTCGAGCCCGCGCACCTTCAGCACCCGCTTGTCGCCGAACGAGACCTCGGAGCCGACCGAGCGGCCGGACGCGATCGCGGCCACTTCGGTCACCGGGAAGTCGCGCTCGGCCAGGGTCTTCAGCATCTCGCGCCCGACCGCCCCGGTGGCACCGACGACCGCGACCCGGTAACCCATGTCTCTCTCCTGCTCGGCAAGCAATCGCCGAGAGCTAATAGCGAGGGAAGCGGGGAGCAAGGTTTTACCGCGCCGTGGCAGGGGTGCCCGGCACCCAACCATGATCTTGAAGGGAAAGCGGGCTGCATCCCTTACGCTCGGGCTTAAGGGACCGAACCGGCCGCCCTTCTCCGTAGCTCAATCGGCCCTGCCGAGGGACGCCTTCAAGGAACGACCGTTGTGAACAGGTAAACGCCGAAGATTGGAGTGACCCCCATGGGGTGGACAGGTTCAGTCCGCCGTTTTGACACCCTGGCGGGCGTGTTGATGCTCAAACTGCACAGGGCTCCGATACCCCAATGCCGAATGTAGCCGTTTGGTATTGT
>JAABUQ010000295.1_pt1 | contig 114706 bp, 108 predicted proteins | sample 5560001 | NCBI WGS metagenome assembly JAABUQ01 (sample SAMN10711888, study PRJNA513371) | rock metagenome | isolation source: Antarctica rocks | place: Antarctica: Victoria Land, Finger Mt nord | collected 2015-12-18 | reverse complement strand
GACCTCACCGACCCCTTCACCTCCCCCACCCACACCTACACCTACACCACCACCACCACCTCCCCCTTCCCCGCCCCCTCCGCCCCCTACAGCTGGGTGCACATCTTCCCCGAAGGCCGCGTGCACCAGCACCCGCACCACACCATGCGGTACTTCAAATGGGGCGTTGCGCGCCTGATCCTCGAGCCGGATGTCTGTCCTGATATCGTGCCGATGTGGATTGAGGGCAATAGTGCGATTATGCATGAGGCGAGGGAGGCGCCGCGGTGGGTGCCGAGGGTGGGGAAGCGGTGCGGGGTGTGGTTTGGGGGGAATGTGGGGGTGAGGGAGGGGGAGGGTGGGAAGGAGGGGGAGGGAAATGTGTTTCGGGAGTTGAGGGAGAGGTGGAGGGGGTTGGTGGAGAGGAATAGGGGAGCTGAGGAGGGCAGAGGAGACAGGGAGAGGGAGAGAGAGATGGGGATACTAGTTGATGAGTTGAGGTATGGGAGGGAGGCGGTGGATTTGAGGATTGAGTGTACGAGAAGGGTGAGGCTGGAGGTGTTAAAGATTAGGCGGTTGAGCGGGCTGCCGGATGAGGATCCGAAGGAGGGGCTTGTGGAGACGTGGAGAGAGGAAGGGGTGAAGGAGAAGGGGAGGATGGAAGATGGGAGTTTGGTTGGAGATATGTGAGGATCAGATTTAGTGTTGCATTGCCGAGCTGTATACCTATGAAAGTACTCCACACCTGGAAATGCACCCTGGCCACCCATTGCATCCTTCCCGTGGGTCGTTTAGTCGTCATTCATCGAGTCGTCACCATAATAATCACCAGCCGCAAACCTCCCGTCAGCCCCACACCCTCGCGGTCACCGCTTTGGTTGCTAGGACCTCAATCCGCTTTGCATAGACCTTCATCATATCTGCTCGCAACCCCAGCGTCAGCACTATCCTCAAACCGAAGAACCGCCCCCAAGCCTCACACAACAACAACAACAGAAAGGGCAGAGCAAGCCCAACTCCCTTCCCATGTCTCACGCCTCACAGAGAGAAAAGAAAACTCACGCATAACCGGATCCCCAAAAACCACACCCCTCATCTCCTCATCGCACGTAATCTCCGCCCTCACATCCTGCTCCCTCCTCGCCCCCTCCCCATCCCCACCCCTCAGCACCACCAGTCTCCCCGCCCCGGACAGCGTCCCCGCCGGCACCTTCCACACATACTTCTGCTCGGCCACCACCACCGCCCCCGCCGCCGGCGCGCTATCTGCTCTCTTCGCCTTCGGGCGCTTGCCCAGCGCCTTCCACCCCAGCGCGCAGGGCCTGCTATTGTTATTCTCCAAGGGCGGCGACGGAGGAGTGGCAGGCAGGGACTTATCCGTACCGCTGCCGGGCGCCGGGCTCGCGTACAAGCTCAGCAGGCTGCGGATATACGCCCGATCGGCCCTCGGTACGGGATCGCCCTCGTTGATGAAGCTTAGGAAGAGGCTTTTTGCGAAGCGTGGGCCTGAGGGTTTCGTGAGGGGCAGGAGGGAGACGGGCGGGGTGCCGAAGGTGAGACAGTGGATGCGCTTGAAGCGGTGGGCGAGGAGGGTCAGTTCGGAGGTTGCGGTGGAGGAGAGCATGTGTGCGTAGAGGAGGGAGGCGATGGCGCCGCCGGCGGAGTGGCCGGTTATGAGGAGGGAGGAGGCGCTGCGGGAGGGGTTCTCGTGGAGGAGGGAGCGCAGGCGGGAGGAGACGGGGGCGAGCATGCGGCGGGCGGTGGTGAGGAAGCCGGAGTGGCAGAGGTTGCCGGGGTCGTCCTGGGGGGGTGTTAGCTGGGGAGATGGGTGCGGTTGGGGGGTTGTTGAGGGGAGATTAGGTGTGGGGGAATTGGATTGGGAGGAATGACGGTTTGACAAAATTACGGGTTGGACTAGAGGAAGGTAAGGAGGATGGCTCTTACCAAAAAGTCTCCAGGAGAGACAGGCGCAGAGTCAAGGTTGACAGCCCAGTCCATGAATGTCTGGCTCCCACGTATGGCGAAGACAATGGTGTTCATATCGTCAATAGGCACCGACTTGATAACCATCGCCTTCGTGCCCATCTTCCAATTGGCGTCTACATGTGCCTCTCTCTCCTTGCCCGAAGGCTTGACGTAGGCTTTCTGCGAATATTGTGCGGCGAGGCATAGTAGAGGATACGATGGCATATACCTACATCTTCGGTCAGTATAAATATGTGCCATGGACAAGCTGTGTCAGTGGCTGGCAATAGTTATACACGATGTCGAAGTCATATAGGCCGATATGAGGTTGAACCATTCCACCAGCAAAGGTACATTATCAACTCATCAGATCCATGACTCTGGCATTGAATGGCGTGACGATCGCCAATCTTGATGAGGGGTTCACTCACAATTTCAATGCTGGGAGATTGGGCGGCAGACGCGAGTTGGCATAGAGATTCGCCTTTCTGAAGTAGTTTGTGCCGATGAGGGTCGACGTTATGGCTCTGTTCGCACTTTGGGAGACTTGACGACTTGCAGAGCCCCATCCTCCACGGATTCCTGATTGTTGGGGCTCATAAATATCTGTGACATCTCAGCAGAAGGCACTCAACCGGGGCTCGTTCAGAAAGATACCAAGTTCTTGCTCGTTACCGCTGAATGACTCTCCGTCTATCGATGTCAGGACAGCATCAAGCTTTGACGATATCAAGTCTTGGAGGCCTCTTGGGGGGCCATCTGCTGCCATGCTCTTCTCATTCCAATGTTGTGCATTATCGATTGTTGCCGCGGCAGCATTGGCGGCGGCCCTAGGTAGATCGGTGCAAGAAGCGCCTTTACGGGATCGCTTCAATGACCACGGGCTTTTCGAAGCTTGGGCTGGGAGAAGAGGAAGCTTCGGCGGCCGAGGAGGAGGTGCGGGTGGCCGTTGAGTTGCCAAGGAAGCCTTGTGGTATGTATCTTTTGGTGGTACTGGTGGATGCGAGTACGGTGGCGGAGGTTCGTATGCTGGAAGAGTGAGTGTGGTCTGTGCCCGCGCTGAGTAGAGCTGTTGACTGTGGTCGATAACGGCTGCTTGTTCAGCGCAAGGTAGAGGTGGTAATGAGGGGTCTCCACTGCGGGCCGCTTTCCGCTTGGCTTTGGTCTTCTTGACCAGCATCATCTTCGTGTCTGCTGCTTCCCATAAAAGCCATTTCATCTCGTGATCTCGCGTCGCGGTTTTCGGGCGCATGACGACAGAATGGAAGGCTGGAATTGTCGCGGACAGGAGTATGGTATGAGTGAAGAATGATAACGGCAGATTCTTGACCCCATTCCACGCTTTGAGACCCGAGCACAGCCTCTGACCCCATGGGGGCGTCTAAAGGGTCTTCATCGCTGCACTCACCCAGTCTGTGCAAAATGCAATGCAGACATTCGGGGAAGCACTTCTGCTGTTGCTAGTTTCTATTGGTATTCCCATCCATGTCAGTTCTGCAAGCGAAGTCTAGACAGTTTGTTGAGGTAAGGGGTCGTGCATTAGTCTGCTGAACAATTATCCAATGGATTGCTTCTCGAAGAAGTGATCTGAAAAGTAGTCGAATAGGGACAGAATACGTGCCGTGCAGAGCCGAAGATAGCAATAGCTTCTCCATCACCGCCCCCTTCATGGTTCATCCTGTCTCTTAATCCGATCTTCCCGCCTATCCCCCCACCAATGATGAGTCAAGGCAAGTCTTGCTCGATTTCAGGGTTTTGGACTGAGGGCCACAGTTTCGGCATCGCATCATACCGTCGCTCAGTCAGTGCAGATGGTTTCGACTCTCCTCATATCAGAGCCATCATCTCCCAACCCGATCCTGACAACGTGACTGCAATTACTATTGGGAATTTGAACTATGCGGAAAGATAATAAGAGTTGAGAGCAGGGCAAGCAATCAGAACAGCAAAAGCGAGGCTAAGACCGAACCGTTGGAGCCTAACAGCAAGCAAGAAACCCCAAACGTGAACGAGGAGCACCTAAAGATATTTGATCCCCAGATTCCAGAGACGAGAATATGATGATGGGAAGAAACAGTTGCTGGTGTGAGTTGAGTCTTCGTGCGTGGCCATGCCCTATTGGGCGTATGGTTCTTGACATGCAGGAACCGGAATGCAGCAAAGAGAACGAAGAACGCTCACTAGTATACTTCGCTAATCGTTCTTCGCGATAGTGCTTGGTACCTTACACACTCGGCTTCGTTCTAAGGCCGCGATGCAGTTGCCGTGCTTGCTCATCGAGAAGCTCATTCGGCCAATGCAAAAGACTACCATGCCTGGCTGGACCCTCGTCTACAGAGTTGAGCTCGAGCAGAAAACACAGCTCGAGAAGACAACGCGAAAACTTGAGCATTGATCTGCAAAAGTTCAGAGAAGAGCACGGGCATTGCCCACAAACGGTACTTATTGGAAGCCCGCATCGGAGATGCTCCGAAGTCCACAGACTGTGAGGAGAAAGCTGGCATAGCAGGAACAAGAGACCCACACGGCATATCTTGCGTCCACATAGCTTTCCCACGGGCGTCGCTACAGCGTTAAATTCGCAGTCACCGGGAAAGCAGTCTAGTGCACATACAAGAGATGTGTTGGCATAGTGCAGATCCTTCGAACAGTCGGCTTCAGGACGACATACTCTCTGACCAGAGCCGTTTATAGCGGGCTTACCAGAGACACGCGACGCCAATCCAATAGATGCTTCCCAACCGACCATTTACCCCTAAACAGGAGATAAGGTAATATTTTAACTCCATTCCAGGCCACACAAGTCTCGTTAACATTTCATACCTTTGTTTGCTTTTTTGCTGTACCTATGTGGGTGTTATGCACCTGTTCAGTGTCAGCTGAATCGGACTTGCGCAAGTCTTAAGGATTGTCCTTACCTTCGTCGCGAATTTCAAGCTCGTCAGCGTCTCACTGAGATGTGCTTGTAGGGGGCTGATCATGACAAACATGAGAGTTTTTGAGTTGCCACCCAACGAGAATTGCAACAGGTGTGTCAACTGCAGTAGTGCTCAGCAGATGTTCAAGTAGACAACGGGCATGAATGCATGAATAGGGAGCAGTGTCCAATATCGCTCACCTTGCTGTTCCTATACGGTACATGACCGCCTTCCTTGCCCTGGCCCAACGCTCCTATCACATCGCCTAAGCAGCTCAAGCTCTTGTTGATGCTCTGGGTCTCTTTGAGACGCTCTCCAGTCGCTCCGCTATGGCTCAATCGCTCGCTGCCAGCAAGATCGACAAGATTAAGTGTACCCTCACTTTTCTCGCCTGTAACGTTGTTTTCCCCCTTGAGCTTCAAGATGAATACCGAATGACTCCGCGAGGACCGCTCGTTGGCATTCGTGGCTGCCACTGACCGATTGGCCGTCGCACGGCGAAGGATGGTCTCGACCTTTTCAGGGGTATCAAGATCAACAACCGTGACGTCCGTGATGGTAGTTTTGCACTTCTGCATGTCGTGCCTTATCTCGTACTTCTTCTTGTCGAGCTCGTCGGGTGTTCCGAGAAGATCGTTCAGGTTCTCGTTGTATACCTCGACGAAAGATCCTTCCATCGAATACTTCCAACCTTTCTCCTCCAGAGACTTAGCCGTGTCGTAAATTTGTTGAACGGCAAGTGGAATCATGCCGTCTACAGACGACATGGTGAAGGTCTTGCCACTACCCGTCTGGCCGTAGCAGAAAATGCAAACATTATAGCCGTCAAGAGCACTTTGCACAAGCTGGCTGATCTCCCCAAAGACATCAGCGTTCAACGAATTTGGGCTAAAAACCCGATCAAAAGCGAATGAGTTGGTCTTAGTAGTAACTTTTCCGAGACTGCTCTTTTCTGGCTGTCCCAAGACTTCCACCTCTTTGGAATCACTGTCTTTGTCCGGGTAGGTGATGCGAGCAGATTCGGAGTCCGATTCAAGTGGTGGCCGGACACGGCAAAAGACCCTGATGTTACCTTTCAGCTCTTGTACTTGGTTGTGTAGCTTCCTCCTCAATGTCTCTTCGGTCCTCAATTTCTCATTTGCTTCGCCGGCACTTCTGATCGCGTTCTGCATCCTCATCTCTAAATCGGCGAAAGCTTGTGACTGGCTTTTGTTATCCGATTCTAGAAATGTTATGTGTGCTCGAAGACTGCTCATATTGGTCTCTAGTCTCATGGTGTTGCTCGCTGCTTCTAACAATTGAGCACGCAGGTCGCCATTTAGACTCCTTTCTCGCGTGACATCTGCGTGTGCCTGGTCTAGCTCCTCATGCATCGCCTGGACCACTCTCTTCTGCTTCTCCAATTCTACCTCGGCCTTCTGCTGAGACATGGCACCCTCACTGGTTAGGAGCTGCAGATCTTTTTGGCGACGGGCTCGTTCGTCTTCAAGAGCGTCTTCCAATTGGCGTTTCACATCTGTCAATTCGTTCTGATGGGTCCTATCCATGTGACGGATCTCCTGTTCTTTTTCCCGCTCCCAATCTTCAAGCTCACGTCGGTGTTGTCGTTGATGGTCGTCTATGGTAATATGATGGTATCTTTTAGAATCCTCCAGTGCCGTCACAGAAGTTGTCAACTGTGCTTTGGCGGCATCGAGATCAGCTTGGAGAGTTGCGTTGCTTGCTTGCAGTTGCTCCCTCATCGTGTCGAGCTCCTTGACTATATGGTGTGCTGGTCAATAATACTCCTTTGGGGGGGACGATCATGTCAACCTACTGCTTCCTTTGTACATGGTAATTATATCCTTCAGGCTCTGGCTCTCGGCTGTAGCACCAGTGATACTTTCTTGGAACAGAGATAGGGATTGGGTTATGGTTTGTTCAATATCTACGATGTCTAGTGCTACTGGGGTGTTAGAATCTCGCGTAAGGAAGGACATAGCTGGGGCCCGTTTTCTGGGGGATTTGCTAGGGCTTGGAGTCTCAGGTTGCTCTGCAACGCTTTGGGCAAGCCTTGGGATCTGCGATGGTGTGAAGGGCACCCCGGACTTCGCATCAGAAGCAGGCAGGGGAACTGCGTCGTCAAGGCTCAATCGGCCCATGGCAGTGCTTATTGAAAAGTCGCGCATAGACCGCGGGTATACTGATTTGCTCCCCCAACCTGAAGCATAGTTCATGTTGGGATCCTGGCTTCCATTCCTCTGCATCTGCGCAGGCATTGGGGTTCCGTCAACGTCCAAAGAAAATGGGGTCATACCCTTCCGTTTCCTCGATTGTGGCCCAGTGTTATGCGTCTCCATCGCCGTGGACGGTCGGACAGAGTTTGTTACAGGCTTCTGAATCCTGGAACTGCCCATAGCTGTTTGCGGTCGAAAATACTGTGACGAGGGTGGTCGACTGCCGGAGCTGACGCTGGTCGAAAAAGAGCCATTCGAGGCATTCCGCATAGAACTAAGGGACGGGGGGCGCATAGACGATGTAGAGGATGAAAACGATGCCTGACGAGCTGTGCCAGCCAACGAGGTTGTTTTCACAGAGGCACTAACTTGTCTAGAGCCTGACGCACCAGAGATTGGTCTTGCTGTCTCACCGGCGCGTTCGACAAGGGTTTTGCGGTTGACAGTACTCGCTGGCGGGGGCATTGCTGATGAACGGGCATTGTTAGCTGAAGCAGATATCTCGGAAAGCTTCCCAGGTGAGGCGATGCGACTGGGCTGTCGCAAATGCGAAGTAAACGAGTTCTCATTGTTGATATCCATGATGAGCCAGCATCGAGCGAATACCGCTCCTCGCAGCACGATAGCAATTGTGGTTCTAAGTATCGACTCAAGCTCTCTGATCGAATGTTCGGCAGTCAACAAACGCCTAAACAAGAGGTCAACGGGCCGACGACCCGAGCTTGAATTCAATGCGGCTAGCTTCGTTCTTCCAATCACATCCTTGGAGACTTCAACCGATCATCTCATGTCAGCAGATTTTGAACCACCTCACCATTAGCAATGGCTGAGGAATCTTGTTTTTCTATCTCCCTACATCCTATGTCTGCATTTTGCTGGTCGTCGTCGGGTCTTCATTGTCCAGCCTACCTCTTGTTCGTTTTCGACACATTCTAGACATAACCAAATAATATCTCTCATTAATCAGGAAAGATCATAACGCAAACGCAATGGAGAGGTACTCGCAATACAGAGATCGAGGTCACTTTACATATTTCGTGGGCTTTATCAGCAAAAACTAATTCTTTATACGTAGGATCTGGAATAGCGCCTTTCTTCCCCATCAAGACTCAGGCCTCAGGGCTATATTTGCCATTTCACGTCTTCTTATTCCTGGTTCGACTGCCCATTTTACTTACCGTCACCTTAAGCTACTTCATTGTTCTCCGATGGCTGCCAATCGGGTCGCTAGGCAAAAAAGCTTCCCTGTGGATGATACTTGGGGTACCGAGCATTTGGTGGATCGATCTCCAGATTGATGGAGTGAGGAAGGGGTGAGCCTTTTGTGCGACTCGAGATTCACCTCTAATTTTGATATGCAGTTCTTTGGCCAGATATCATACGGCTAGGCTCCCGCAACCGGGTTCTATCATTGCCTCGTCGCATACATCACCTATCGATTCGCTGTACCTAGCCGCTATATTCGACCCTATATTCACTTCGTCGTACCCCTCCACTCGTTATGTCCATCAAACCTCACTTTTTCAGGCCATACTTCGAGCCTTTTCGTATCCTCAGTACGACCCTCCCTCAACTGCCAAGCTTGTGGATTTACACCACCTTATGCGCCAGAATCCAAATCGCGTCATTGCAGTATTTCCCGAATGCACGACTACCAATGGAAGAGGTATATTACCTTCCAGTGGATCTTTACTCACGGCACCTCCCAGTGCCAAGATCTTCCCCCTGAGTCTTCGCTACACCCCTGCGGACATCACGACTCCAGTTCCCAACACTTATTTAGCATTCCTCTGGAATTTATTGAGCAAACCCACACACTGCATACGTGTAAGAATAGCCGAGAGTGTATACAACACGACTCAGTCGGATGATACTGCCAGCAGCACCGACACACTTCTCGAATCCGCGGAAGGCGAAGCCTCCACGCTTGCGGAAAGAAAGCTGCTAGATGGAATTGCTGAAGCTTTGGCACGACTAGGGCGAGTGAAGCGCGTTGGCCTGGGGGTCAGAGATAAGATTGGCTTCGTCAAAGCATGGTCAAAGTCGCGAAGTCGATGAGCTGCCGACTCCCAATTGCTGCCATGGCGCAAAAAGGAGATCCTGTTCGAGCTTGACTGAGCTTGAGACGGACCTCAAGCCGCCGTCGCTGCAATTTTTAGAGGTCAAGCGAGAAACGCCCCCAAGGCTACGGACAGCAGTATCAGTTGAACGATACCCCGAACTGTTGAAATTGATGCGTCAACCCACTACGCATCGATAGTCAAATGAGACATCCTGCTTGGTGCACAAGCCTACAAGATACCGGCCGACGCCAATCAAGGCCAGAGCTATCAGCAAAACAAAACGAAACCCAGCACCAAAGTCGAAGTCTCAAGCTTGCCCACGCGTCCATGTCAGTGGCATAAGCTACTTGTCTGAACGATTCATCAGAGGCATCGCTTTTCCAAAATCGACGAATATAGTCGGTCCCGGGGGTATGATGCTCGCAAGGCCAGCAGCACAAAGGACGAGCCTGGATAGAAATGGAGGCAAGGTAGCCCTTCACCCCTGCTTGCTCAACAAGATTCTAGAAGGGACATAGGATGATGCGGCAGCGTTTGAGTAACTGTCTTCCAGCAGCATCCTTGCGGTGTATCGTTTGAGGTAGTATTGTAAATTATATACTAGTATTAGGATTTGAACCTTCGACTCTACTAGCCTTCCACAGCATAAGCCCCGATCTTGGACATCGTCGGTCACAAGCTACCGTGGGGTGACTCTGAAGAATCACCCTGTAAAAGAAAGGAATCATAGCACCGTGGTCTTTAATCTTTGTGACGACGCCGTGCGTAGAAAGTCCTTTTGTGCACCCGCCTCCTTGCATACAGCTTGGGGTTACGATCATAGCCCTAAATCGATTCTGGGCACATGGATCTTGGAATTCTTGGCTTCAAAGGTCAGGAAGCTCTGACTCTTCATAACAGGAGTTTTAGAAGTACAGCTGTTTGTATGCATGGATCCTTCATGCTTGATAGATTGAGAGCCTAGGTTCCAGAACAACGCGCCATTCTCTCTGCTCCATGAGTCATGGCGGGACGCTTCGTAAGATCGTCGAAGTATCGTACGCATTGTTCGCCATGGGCATAGGACATTGAATTGCTCATTTCCATTCTCTAGGGCATGTTTTTGGGAGACCGACCAAGAAGGTACGATATATGCGCTCGAACAGCGACGACGCACCAAGGTCCTGATTCAACTGCTATTGCCAGGAGCAATGCTATGATAATATCCGAATATCGAAGAATGCTTGGGATACAAATCTGGTGAAGGTAACTCCTGACATCGGTGGCGGCTGGGATAGATAAGCCTGATATCGAAGCAGGCAAACCCGAAATATATCTCCGTCAATTGGGAAGCTGGTGGAGGGGGCGCATTTGCCGTAATTCCGCTCAATGAAACCGGACGACTGCCAGAGCAATCGCCGCTATTCAGAGGGCATACGGCTGTGGTGTTAGACACGGATTGGTAGGCAATCCGCAGCGAGTCGGGCCTGTGGATACTGATTGTCCTCACAGGAGTCCATTCAATGACTCCTTAGTAGCCTCGGGTTCAGACGATGGAAAGGTGCGGTTACGTATGCCTGCCATGGAGATGCCGGTGCTGATGAAGTCAGGCATTCATTTGGCAGGTTCCAGAGCGTTTTACGACGCGGACTGAAGAAGGAGCTGAACCCAAGGATGTAGCTCCAGTGCAGAAGCTCACAGGCCACTCGAGGTATTCGCACGAAGTATTGGAGGTTGGTTAAAATTAACAGACTCCATAGGAAGATAGGTCATGTTCTCTTCAATCCTGCGGCCGAAAACATCCTTGCAACCTCATCAGGCGACTACACTATCAAGATCTGGGATGTCGAGTCTGGTTCCTCCTCCCTTACCCTCAAGCACGGGGACATTGTACAATCCCTGTCATGGAGCGCTAACGGTTCCTTGATCGTTACCACATCTCGCGATAAGAAACTGAGGATATGGGACGTTCGGCAGGAGAAGCCCGCACACGTCGCACCTGGACACGCGGGAGCCAAGAGCAGCCGTGTGACATGGATGGGCGAACATGACCGGGTGGCTACCACAGGTTTCTCGAAGATGAGCGATCGGCAACTGGGGCTTTGGGATATTCGGAACCCTTCTGAGCCTTCAGGGGGCTTCCAGACGCTAGACTCAATTTCTGGCGTCTGCATGCCATTCTGGGATGACGGCACGCAGTGTCTGTACCTAGCCGGAAAGGGTGATGGCAATATTCGCTATTTTGAGTATGAACACGACAAATTTGAGTACCTCTCAGAATACAAATCCGCAGATCCACAGCGCGGTATCGCGTTCATACCTAAACGAGGAGTCAATCTGCATGAGAACGAAGTTATGCGTGCTTTCAAGACGGTCAACGACTCCTACATCGAGCCCATCTCCTTTGTCGTACCCCGCCGAGCCGAAGTCTTCCAGGAAGACGTTTACCTTCCTACTTACGGCATGAAACCAGCCATGTCCTCGGCTGAATGGCTAGACGGCAAGGAAGGCTTACCACCTAAGATCGATCTCGCCAGTCTTTATGCAGGCGAAGAACCAGCAGAAGTTTCAGTAGATTACAAGCCACCAGCTGCGGAAGCACCACCTCAAGCACCATCGCCCGCAACGAGAGACGCCAGTATGTTCGAAGCGCCCGCCGAGCCGTCCCCGACATTCCGTAGCCCAATCCCATCGATGAAAGAGCAAACCAGCTCGATCAAGGACCTAGCCTCCAAGTACAATGACCGAGACTCCGACAACGAAGCCGAAGACAACGGAGACGACACGTCCAGCTTCGAGGAAGTCTCAAAACCCAATGAGAGACACGCTCCCAGTGCAGCCGAACCGGACGAGAAGTCTCCGCCGGCGGCTATATCCACAAATCTACCACCTTCACAAGCATCGGCATCACAGCCTGAGAAATCACCACTGCCAATGACGCAGCCTGCCTCGTCATCGGCTGCACCTTCCCCCCATACCCCACCTCCGACCTCATCGACTTCGGGGGGCGAACCGCTCCAGGGCTATCTAAAGGATATCAAGTCGCTTCTTGAGCAACAAAATGCGAGTATGGCGGCTCAAAGCGATAAGATCACGGCGTTGACGAAGGAGGTGGATACATTGAGGATGGCTGTTGGGCAGAAGGAGGAGAAAGACGAGAGGATCCGGGCGCTGGAGAGGGAGGTGGAAGTGTTAAAAGGCGGTAACTGAGGTTATCTCGGGGTTGGAGTCTTGGGTAGGATCTTTCGCGCAATATCGCAGGCCACTGCGGTCTTGGAGGTGGCAATTGTGGGAGGAATGTTTTGGGACAAAGCCCATGCCGGTGGCAGGCTCATTCCTGTCGCTTGGTGACGGTCCGTTGTCTCGTCTCTTTCACGAACTCGGTATATCCATACAGGGCTGTTGCGCGTTTCGGGGCTTCGAAGGGCTAGTAATTGGCAGGTAGTCTTGTGCTTTCGTCGGATTCGTAGGCAATGCTGCGAGCTCAGAACACTACTCTGGATCGGAAGGCTAGAAGAAATCTGCAGAAGCATTCGCATTTATAGACGAGTGATGCAATCTATGATTTCTTACAAGCAGCAGCCTCTTTTGATGCATATTTCAATGGCCAGTATCATAGTAACAATCTATCGAAGAAAAACCGAGCTGGTTGACATCCCTAACCCAATGCGCATGTCCAGTTTCTAGAGTACTGCTGTAATAGCATGGAGCTGGATGCAATTGTGTATGACAGGGCCACATGTAAGAAAAGTGAATCTTTAGTAGACTCTGAAAGAACCCAGCTTTCGGAGTACTGGGTGTCTTGGTGGTTGTATAAACTTTTCCATGAGACGATATCGCTGGGTAGGAAATTTCAAGGAACGAACATGAGTGCATTTATAGATGAATGATATTTGTTCTGGCCGATGAGATATTGGTGCTGGATAACATTTGCGTTAAAGGAAATGAAATTGAGTGCAGAAGAACTGCGAGTAGAGCATTCTGCAATGCGGTGGTAATCCTTTCATAGATCAAGTACCCCATGCGCATGAACCCGAGCCAATGGTGATATCAGGGTGGTCAAATTTCCAGCTTGATAATTAAAATTGGCTGAGCCAACTTTCGATGCCCGCTTGGTGACGATTCTCACCAGGCGGGCAGGTAAATCTCCCCTGCCAGCCCAAGCTAGCCCATTCTAGTTCCATCCAGCAACAACCATTTCGCCCAGCCCAAGCCCAAAGCCCAAGCACATTCCTTTCCTCCCCAGCACACAGTGAAACCCCGGTGGGGGTGGCCTGGTATTCCTTCGGGGATATTCGTTTTGCAAATTTGTACATCAGTTCTGCAGTAAAACAGGATTTTTGTGCTGGTGCATCTGGGGATTCGAACTGCGGATCTTGCACGCCTGGCAAGGCGGGATGGGTAGCTCGTCTCCTTGTGGTTGGTTGTTGGGAAGTGTTGAGAATGTGGTCATGTTGGGGTAGCGGCTTGACACGGTGCGCAAGGTTCTGCCAATTGCCCGGGATTTTCCTTTCAGAATTGTGTATGATTCTTGCTTGAGACATCCGAAGGAGAGACGATGGACCTCCTAAGGTTTGGTTCTACATAGACATAAATATTGACCATCTTCAAACGTGATATACAAGCGCAGATCGGAAGAGCTTGTTACGTTGACAAGGAGACCTATTTCTTACGGATTGGGAGTCATTCGTCTAGTCGTTGACATGGAATTCTTCCGCAATCGATTCAGTGCCGTATAGGGTAATAATGGTTGTCTTCTTTCCACATCTGGGAAAATGGGAGCAGGGGGTCATCGGAGCCAAATGCGAAGAACGCAAAGTACACCATTCTGATGAATACAGGCGGCCCTTTATGTAAAGTATTTCGAAGTCAAAGGGTAATACACAACGTGTTGGTAAGGATCTCATGGAGTCTGCAAAGGACTGTCGTTCGGAAGGACTGCAATGATGCCAAGGCCGCGTCTATGCAACAGCAAGCATTAGCCGCGCACTCTTGAAGTACAATGAAATATTTGGAGGCATTTTGATCATTAACCAGACGAGAACTGAAGGTTGACCATGAATATTTGATGAAAGATTTATAGTGTGAATAGTCGCCAACTTGAACCCCTTTCCAGCAGAAAAGCTAGGAGGTATCGCATTATCAGAAAAGCAGAGCTAAGATAGGTTTCGTCACATCCCCAATATCAATGTCTTCGTCATGAGCAGCTGGCTCATCTGACCATTCGCCCGCCGTGTTCATCGAAAAGTCTTTTTCGTGCCACTTCGTCCTTGACTGGGCAAACATGCTCCTGAGGTAAGCTATCGATTAGCAAGTGGGCAATGTCTCTGATGATGCGCATGGCCAACCATCGCTCTCTGTCACCCCCCGAATGTTTCTCCAATGCCGGACTTTCCAATCCCTTGCAATCGCCGTGAGATATTGTAGGATAGAAGCTGATTTGCTTCTCTCGATTGTGATATTGCAGCTTCGTCCCAAACAGCGGCGATTCTGTGCGCGCTTGACCTTCGTTGAAGAATTTGACACCGGATATCTAGTGGTTCCTGAAGTTCTTCTTCTGGTAGAAGAGATCTGTTCTCGAGGAACCCAGGTTGATAATCTTAGGGCAACCGTCGCGGTCCTTCTCAAGCCGTGTGCATTCGAAGCAGTAGAAGGCGTCGGAGATGCCCTGTGGGGCTGTGGTCAGGATTGTGTTCATCTGCACCAGTATCTTGTGGACTCACCTCGCCACCACAAACCACACACTTGTTCTGGTAGTTTCCAAACGAACATTCGTCGCATATGCGTACGAGCGTTGTTGGTCGGACGTAGCTATCGCAAACAGGGCACTTGCCGTCACATTTGTCGCACAGACGTCCTATGGCTATACCTGGTTGTTTCCGGCACATCACCAAATCGCTTGGAATACAATTAGCAATGGAAGTATGGGAGAGGATAATACTTACGGGTGATGGCGCGACATGATGGAAACAGAATGCTTCACAAATTTAGAGTTTGGAAATGTGGAGTTTCCGAGGATGTAAGATTCGGAAGGAGAGGCAGTGAGGGTATTCTCAGGTGAAGCAGACGGCGAGAGAAAGGAAGAGGATGATCGAAGCCAAGACTTTGTAAGACAGCACGGCCCGGCTTACCCAGAGCCCGGGGTTATACCGAGGATCTTCACGCTTCTGCACTCTTTTCGAGCTACATAGTACCAGTGGGGATGAAGCAACGTACAAAACGCTTACACACCTTTTGTTTTCTAGTCTTTATCCTGCCATAACATTCTCGACACGATACCATGACCGAAGCACCGATGTGAGCGACTTCGCAAAGGCTGACATGGAACCCGCTGATGCTGGTTTAGGGCTGTTGCTTCAGCGGTCATCGTGCCAGAGAGCGCAGAGCAGCCGGGGTCTCCATCCGGTTCGGTAAAGCGCAGACAGTCATCTGTCCTGGAGCAGAACGCCAAGAGACCCCGCCTCGGCCAGTTTGATAGTACAGCCGCAGGATCACCGGATTCTACCCCTGCAGACCGAGCATCAGATCGACGCAAGAGTGGTCAATTGGAGGAACGTAAACGTGGACAGAGATTGTTCGGCGCTCTGCTCGGCACCTTATCCCAGAGCTCATCCTCAACAGCACAAAAGCGTCGAACAGATATTGAGCGCAAACAGCAGGCGAAGCTAAAGCTACAGGCCGATGAATTCGACGAGAAGAAGAAGCAGAGGCTTGATGCTATCATGGATTTTCGAAGGCGGGAACAGAAGAAGTACGACAAACAGTCGGTATGTTTGAGGCGGGCCCTGCGCACTGCCGGAGCATAGGCTAATCCCATCACTACAGATGCAGATTCGCCACTCAAATCTTCTAGCCCAAGCACAGTTTCTGAAAACAAAAGCCGAACCAGGATTGGTAGGCGTACGATTCCGCGGTCACTGTTCATACGACACTAATAATCCATAGTATTTTAAACCCTGGGAACTTTTGCCAAGCGAGGAGGACAAGATTAAGTCTCAAATCACACAAGCCGAGCAAGATGTCGAACGGGAAAACGAACAATTCGATATCGACAACCCACAGGACGGGGCCGATGCTGCTAAAGGGATCAGTAACGAACCCCTACGGGTAGAGGAGAGCAAGCCCCAGCCTGACCCCTTACAAACGGTGGGTCCCGATACTGACAAAGGAGCGAAACCCGAAAGTGAAGAGCCTAGTATTACTAACGCAGATGATCCGGCTGAGTCTAATATCAGAAAGGCCGTCGAGCCTCCTGATGCCCCGAAAGACCACAACGATGATGGTGGAGAGGTCGTTGAGGGGGAAGAGGACACAGTTATTTACTGAAATGACCGAACAGTTGTGGCTGAACGAAAGGCCTCTGGTTTCGTACCAAAATTGTTAATGAAGACTACGTAAGACTACATTGGGTAGCTTCTCCACCATCATCATCAGCTGGAGAACAGCTGGCTATTTCCGTTCCCGTCCAGAATGAACTTTCGCTGCTAGGTAGGGATCGAAGTTTACGGCCTTTGCTGCATATTTTCCTATGCCTCTGTGCTGGAAAGCACGAGCGGAAAGACGTTTTAAAGCGGAATCTTGACTACATGTCAGAAGCCTCGGTAAATCCTTCCAATGTGGGGGCCAAACCATGCACGCATGCAACCAATCTTTCTCCCGATCCTTTCCTCTCAACTCCAAGTCACTACGTTCTACAGCAAAGTGTATTTTTCACCTGGAAGATGGATTCAGACGCTGCCACCATACTTGCAGATGACCGAGTGACTCAGCAAACGGCCAGTGTCAATGGCCAGACTTATCGTGCGTCTTTTGCAACACCAATGTAATTGTAGTCAACTAAGGCAGCGCAACAGAGTTTCTTCTTGGGTCCCCGAAGGGACCTGTCAAGTTTACAATTTTCCTTGTATTGCTGTCACTCTCTTAATGACTAGCGACTAATCCCATTACTAGATTCATGGCTGGCCTGATGTCTCTATGGGCTGGAGAAACCAAATTCCACTCCTGTTGGACCTTGGCTATCGAGTAGTTTGCCCGGATATGATGGGATACGGTGGCACAGTCCGTATACAACCAAGACTCGTGATCAAACAGAGTATTGAAATGACCAGGATGCACCACAAGTACCCCCGAAATCAATCGCTCTCTACTCGTTCAAGAGAGCAGCGGATGACATGGTAGAGTTGGCTCGTCAGCTCGATGTCAGCAAAGTCATCCTCGGAGGCCATGACTGGTAAGCCACCAATCTTCGACCGCGAATCAACAGTTATTCATGAAAAGTGTAGGGGTGGTGCCATTGTATACCGTATTGCGCTCTGGTCTCCTGACTTCGTCACACATCTCTTCTCTGTTTGTACACCGTACTGGGCCCCCTCCAAAGAGTACGTGCCTCTGGAAAAGCTGGTCCACAGTGGAAGACTGCCGAATTTCGCCTATCAGCTACAGCTAGCGAGCGGCGTAGTGGAAGAGAAGATCAAGTCAAGGGATCAGATCAGACAATTTCTCAACGCTTTGTACGGCGGGCTATCTTCAAAACGCGAGAAAGCATTTGATGCCAGACACGGCCTACACTCTGATGTCTTGCCTCGCTTACTGCCAACCAAGCTCGTTGATGGAGCAACTCTGGACTATTACGCTGATCAGTATGCGAAGAATGGAATGCATGGGCCTCGTAAGTCACCCCTATTGTATGCTACAAGCACGAGCTGAGCAAATGATAGTGAATTGGTACCGTACTAGAGAGCAAAATTTCAATGACGAGCTACAGTAAGTTACCAACGTTCAAGAGCACCGTCTCAACTCTGAAATGTGCCGCCCAGGCTGAAGAAAGATTCAATCGACATCCCGGTGCTCTTCATCCAAGCAGCTAAAGACGAGGCACTTCCGCCGGCCATGTCTGCAGGTATGGAGAAATTCGTTCCTAAGCTGACGCGGCGGTCGGTCGATACCAATCATTGGGCTTTGTGGGAAGCTCCAAAGCAGGTCAATGGTCTGATTAAAGAATGGTTGGAGGATGTCACCCAAGGAACGAAGAGCTCGCTCTAGATCCACTCTTCTGCGGTCAGGCTTGAAAGAGGTCGTAGAGTGATCAAAGGAGTGGCACCAAACAGGGACCATAACAGGTTTGTCTATGCCAAGAGTCCGTGAGCTTATTGGGGTATCTTATCCTTGATATGTCTGCCCCACAACATCCTGTCGCCTCGATGATCTTCCGCAAGAAGACTACAAGATGGAAGTCGAGTCGTGACCATTCTCTGAAGTCTGATATTGATGTCGATGGCGTTGCTGCTAAGACTGGACTGCTATTACAGTAACCGGAACCTTGTTTGGGCGCAACTGTGGGCCGCGGCTCAGCGACTAAAGAGGAAAGGTCACGAACCCCGCAAAACCATATTCCCATCGCAACTTTCACATGCCAGGTCAACCAAGCAAGTCGAGCCTTATTATGGAACAAAGGGACTGTATCTGAATAATGGTCAGCTGTCCACAGCATTCCCATAACATCAGGGATCGATGAGATAATTGGACCTAAATTCAGGCAATGGGGAGCCAACTCGTCCGGTACAAGAGGGGCCTTCCAACCGGATGAGGCCCGCTCACCCGTCCATCAGCTCCGTTCGCCCTGGATTTGGGACCTGTTCTTCACAAGCCAGTGGAAGCATAGCTCTCAAATCTGTCCGCTTGTTGCCGCGGTCATTGAGGCTTAGGTCTCCTCGGTTGTGTCACATTGCTGATATTCACTTCATCTCTTTAATTCAACATCTTCAACCTTCGAGATGCGCCTGAACAACTGTGATACTCAATTTTCTCCTTAGTACTTGTTCTTGCACCTTGTATCGCCTTCTCCTTACCTTCTGGCATTCGGCCTCTGCGGTTTCCATATACTGCGTGACACGCTTTAGCCAATCTCTATCGCCCGCGATGTCCGCGAAGAACGTGAAGGGCCCCGGTGGTAAGAAGCCCGCTTCGGCGGCAACAAACCTCATAGGTACGACGGAATGATGCGTATTGTGCATCAGCACGTATTGATAAACCTTCGCAGCTGGAGGAGGCGCCGGCATGATGGAGGCTCTTGCTTGTCATCCTCTCGGTTAGTTTTCCCAAACGCTTTCTGCCGGAACCTCTCTGACTCGCGTCCAGACACGATCAAAGTTCGAATGCAGCTTTCAAGGCGAGCAAGAGCACCAGGGGTATCAGAAGCACGCTATCGCACACGCTATAGCCCCTGTTGACCGATGCACAGGGAAAACGGCGCAGCTTCTTGAATACCGGCAGAGACATCGTCAAGCGAGAAACACCTCTAGGTCTATACAAAGGTCTCGGCGCCGTCTTGACCGGGATTGTACCGAAAATGGCAATTCGCTTCACATCCTATGAATGGTACAAGCAATTCCTTGCCAACAAGGAAACAGGATCTGTAAGCGGGAGAGCAACGTTTTTTGGTAGCTTTGCCTCTTTCTAGTAAGATGTTCTAGCGCAAAAGTTCATACTGATCTTAGGTCTATAGCCGGCCTTGCTGCTGGTGTAACAGAAGCTGTGGCAGTAGTAACTCCCATGGAGGTTATCAAAATTCGGCTGCAGGCACAACACCACTCAATGGCTGACCCGCTCGACATACCAAAATATCGCAGTGCCCCTCACGCCACCTTTACTGTCTTGCGGGAAGAAGGCGTAGGCGCTCTCTATCGCGGTGTGTCCCTGACTGCGCTGAGGCAAGGCACGAATCAAGCTGTAAATTTTAGCGCTTACACCGAGCTGAAAGCGCTAATGCAGAAATGGCAACCGGAGTACCAAAATAAGGAAATACCCAGTTACCAGACAATGATGATAGGCTTGGTGTCAGGGGCGATGGGACCTTTGAGTAATGCGCCAATCGACACAATCAAGACGAGATTGCAGAAGACGCCAGGGCAGCCAGGAGAGACGGCGGTCAGCCGGATTACGGCAATAGGAAGGGACATGTTCAAGCAGGAGGGCTTCAGGGCGTTTTATCAAGGGATAACGCCTCGGATCATGAGGGTGGCTCCCGGGCAGGCCGTGACATTCACCGTGTATGAGTACCTCAAGGGCCTGCTTGAGGAGAGTAATCTGCCGCTTGTCAGTGGAAAATACGAAGAATAAGCCAGGTTTTCGACGCATTAAGTGTGCAATTGTACACTTGCTGATTTGTCTAGGCTATGATGCTAACACTACCGTTTTCCCGGCCGCTTTGGACGCGCGAAGCCCTGTTTCTGCACTTGCTTCGGCCGTAGTTCATCTTCTATCGTCTCGACGGTGATCTCTGACGGACTCGATGCTTCAAGCTACAACAATTTTAGCGTTCCATCGCGGTGCCATATCTATATTGACGATAAGTGGAGACGGCTCACCCTCTTTACTATGTTCAACTCAGCTTCGCCCTCCGCTCTTTCAATAAATGTATTCTTCGAGGTCGCGTAAAGCACCCGTACTTTGGGGTCCGGCCCTGAAGGACATGTATAGATGAACATGATAGGGGGTGAGCTCCCCGTGTCTTCCGCGTCTGAACACCTCCACAACGAGTACCTTGGCTCCGTATCCGATATATGACTCGCCAACCCCTCTGCATCCGTCGTAGCCGTCCCAGCCAGCTCTATGATCTCCGTATGGCGATCAATGCTCTATCAAGGCCACCACATCAGCTCCGAACCTCCCAACCATCCGCCTCTCATGAGAAACCACAGCCGCTACACCTTTACTCACCAACATCACTAGATTATCCCCTCCCGCGTTCTTCAATCCCTTCATCCTTTCCATCGCGTCCCCCTCAATCGCTAACTTCAACCCCTGCGCGCCGACCAACTTCTTCTCCCTCGTACCTCCGCTTTTGACTTCCTCCTCTCCCTCCTTCACCTTCTTCGCTGCCTTCTCCTCCTCCGTCAATGGCCCACCCATCCCTTCACTCCGCTCCCACTTCTCATACTCCCCCCTCTCCAGCTCCTTCGCTTCCGTAGCGAACATCCCCTGGCGAAGTCTCCCAGGACCAAAAGCCTCCATCATAGCACCTTTACTAGAAGCAAAGAGCGTCTTCCAAGACACATGCGCGGTATCAGGGGAGTATGTCACCATAACGAACGGGGGATCGGACGTATATCGGCGGAGGAGGAGGTAGAGGGGGCGGTCTGGGAGGAGATGTGGGGCCAAAAGCGAGAGGGAGCTGTGGAAGTCATTGGAGGAGGTGGGAATGGTGGTGAGAGGCTCGAGGGTTTCGCAGGCTTTATCGATGGTGATGAGGAGGGCGAAGGATGTGGGGTCGGAGGAGAAGGATTTGAAGGCGTCGGAAAGGGCGGAGGAGGGGGTGATTCCGGATCGCATTGTGCAGGAGAGCGGGACGAGAGGGAAGGAGTGCTGCGTCAGGTAATAGATCTTCTATAATTCGTGAAGAGACCTCAAAGCAAATATGGCCGAGGGGCACGCCCGGGGAATTGATTCTCCCGCTGCCGAAAGCTGCATTCAACTTCCAATCTCAAGTCCCCCTCTGATTGAGCATCGGTCATGCAAGGCTCGAAGGCGGCAGATTGCACACCTATCCTAGTTCGTGTCACCCTCCGAAGGATATCCGTGACGGCGTATTGCTCCAATCAAGGTAGGTAGGCCGTGGGAGCCGGGTCGTCTGCCAATTGCATCCCAGTCCTCCGACGTGGAAGCTACTCCGTCTTTCTGCGATGCACGCTGGCGAGAATTGACATATGCAACGCCAACACGGACTTGAACATGCAAGTGGAAATGCTGCTTGAAACTCCAAACATCGCGTTTTCTCATGAAGCAGACTGCTGAAACTGGCACACGAAGGAGCAAACATAGAAGATCCCCTGTTCGCGACGCGGACGGCGAAGGATCCGGGAGGTCCGTCGAGGATCGTACTCTATGTGGATCATATGTAGGTGGGACAGTAGGTGAGACACATATGTCTCGAGTCTCGTTCCACAGAAAATCTCTGTCATTTAAGTATTTGCCATTTTTCCGTATCCAGTTCAAGAATCTATCCATTGGACGCTTTCCCCTAGCATAATCCTCTTCACCATCTCCAGTTGCTGCACGGGACCTCGCCCTTTTAATCTCGATTCCTAAAACCTTGCATTTCGAATGTATTTTGTCCTCATGGTAGGACCAGTCTCAAGGGTTTCCCTGAATTGTGTAACGATCAGATGAGCCGAGTATCGACTACTGTGATCTCAGCCTAAACTTGACGGCCGCGGTCCTCGGATGCGGGATCAGTCGTTACCTTTCGCTGCATGGTAGGTCTGTGTATACCATCTGGCTTGCACTTAAACGGATCGGGCTTAAAATAGCTTCCGAACTCAATCCCTTCGCTTCCGCCATTATAAGATCGTTCCAAGTTTGAGAAAGAACTCTACGAAACCTCGGCTATCCTCTTTTGGTTCTCGAATATACGGGCTTTACCTCAATTCATCATAATGGCACGGAGGTCGTGGTAGGACTCTTATCGGTCACAGCCACAGAGCAACGCATTGGATTTGCCCAGCTCGATCGGACCGGATTAAAGTACGGTTGGATCGCGACGAGCTATCTTGCTGGACCTATGGCAGCCCTTTGGAGGTTCCTAATAAAATAAACAGCGATCGCTTTGTGCGACTAGTAGGAGCGTGCCACTTCGAATACTTTCGGTGCCTCGAATCATGGATTCCTCTACTCGAGTGTCACAATTTCGATATTGAAGATAGGTTACGCGGCTCCTTTCTATCCCTTGACTTACCCTTTGGCTACTTTACCGCTTCTTGTCACTCAATCTTCTGTTCTCAAAAGATTACATACTTTGGAGAACACAACCAATATCAAAGCCAGCTGAGACGTCTCTCGGGTCTCTACGACCACATCGCGCATCTTCCGTTTGCGGGGATGTTCACAACTTTACTACTACGGTTCCGAAGAATCTAACTCGCTCCCTTGCCTATTTGATTGCAAGCCGCATCCCCTTTAGCGCTAGCAGTTGCAGAACTCCTTGCATGTCAGTCTGCCGAGCAAGTCCTTCCAGGGACCTGTCTCACTCAGATGGCGATTGCTCTAAAGTTCGAAAGGATACAGTCCAGCTTTACAGATTTCGTTCCCGATTCGGGCTGCTCGCCCCCTTCCTCAGCCACCTTTGAGGATACATCCATTCACTTGGGGAAACCCTTGGACTTGCCCTTCCATTATTCCAATGCGGTGGCACCAGTGGGCGCTGCGTTGTTTGGCGATCTTCTTAGGAATTCGCTACTTTCTGATGTTCCTTCGATTATGTCGCTGATGTTCCTCGACATTTTGCCGCTTTCGCCGTAGGCCTTCGCAGAAGTGGTGTCTCAGTCGATAGTCATATCGTCAACAAGTTGTTCTGGAATGTAAAGCGGCTCATTTTGCTCTCGAAATTCAGCACCCTGCCAAGGTATGGGAAACAGCCGTCCATGGAGTCTGCAATCTGGCTCTCAACCCTTATAATTCGCCGAAAGCCAAGGCTAGCAAGCTACAGTAGGAACTTGGAAAGATCAGGAGTAGTGGACGCTCTGGCGGGATCTCTTATGCTGTATGATTATCAAATCATAATATCAATCAGTTCTCGGGATCGTCGACGACGTATCAGTTACGAGCACGTTTTCTCGGCAGCGCCTATCATCAAATCCGCAAGCGACATCTTATTACAATCCGTGCCCACCAGCCGAGTCATTATATCACTAAGAAAGACGGTAGATGAATCCCTCAACCAACTACAGTCGTACAAGCAAAAGTAAGGACATTACGTTTACAACAGGATGCTCTTGGCTTCCTGCCGTTAGACCCCTTGAGCTTCCTGCATCGACTGCCATAACAAGAGTCCGTCCAACCAGCACAACCACAATCGTGCTCCTATTGATCCTGCATTTTCAGGCAGTCAACTGGTATGCAGCCGAGAGAGCCTTGTGACAGATGCAATATCCTTCTTTGCACCGGCGCCAAATTCATCATTAGTCCGGATATGGGATTGATACCTCTACGCGATGCTCGGGAACAGTGCTTTTGAGGCTTCGCTAACCTCATAAGGAGGCCAAATTTGATCCACGATCATGTGGTCGAATTCTTGCAGCATCTATCCACCTTACCAATCAGCACCAACACAATTCCCTGTGCTCCGCATACCTTCTTCCAGCTTTCGTCCCATACGTAAAAAGTTTCGGCCTTGCTCTCCTCTTCTTGATCTCTTGCTCCGTCAAAGCAGATAACGCCTCAACACGTTGATGTCACCTTTATTCACCTGATCGGCGCCCGATATATATATAAAAGCATTATCTCCATTCCCACAAGTCTTACCGCCTATTCCTATTACCGTCATCGAAATATAAACATGGACCTCAACAATCTTCAATTCACGATAAATGTTTTATTCACGCACGTTGCGAAGTAGCTGAACGGACGGTTAGACCGTAGTCGGACGACGATTTTGCGTCTCCAATGCTTAGGAGAGAGCGAACAAGTGGACTTTGCCCTCGGTATTCCAGCACTTCAATGGGCTATGTCCCAAGACCTGACATCTCGTCAGGTTGCTTCGGGATGCTGTGTAACTTTGGAGCAGCGCCATCATGGGTACACCAACGCAACGTTGTCCCCGTCTGAAGGAGACTTCCACTTACAGATAGCCCGTCCGAAGCCCGTAGGGCAACATCAACTCTTAAACTTTCTCCGGAAAGGAATTTCCACGGATAAAAGCACCAGGGGCTAATACAAGGGGGGTAATGGATTTCGTGGCCGAATCCGATATCAACACTCAACGGCATGCCTTCATGGCCTGCTACACCTACACGCTTTAGCTAGTACCACGCCGCGTGTCACATCAGGGTTCGATCGCTCTTCGCCATGCTAATATTCTTCCGTCTAGTCCATCTGATACGACCTAATGATTCCGCGCGCATTGAGCCCTTGATGAGGAAGATATTCCTCGCATTTCTTGGGCCGTGGGTGGCGTCGGACCAGCTCTCTATTGCTCGAGCATATGAATGAACGGAGTCGTTGTGGGATGAAGCTCGATGTTCTCCGTCAGGAATTCGGGCCTAGGCTGCATGTTCTATCCGGAAGCAACTGCAATTCAGTGGCTCCTGGAGGTTGCAAGGATTGCGTGACACCTGGTAGTTGGATAATATGACTGAAATACTTTTTAAGGTGGCAGTGACAAGCATTTCTCTTCTCCTCAAGAGAGCCCGTGCGTTCTGATAATCATCTTGTATGAGAGTAGGTGCGGTAGTCACAAGTCCCAAAAACAATGCTGAGAAGGAGCAGGCTAAAGGATGTTTGAAGTTGGAAATCATCGCTTGTCATTCGCGTTAAAAAGTAAGAGTTATTTAAATATTTATATGCCAACATTAATCTGGTATGATTTCAATTTTTGAAAACCTCCTTACCATCACCTATCCTCATTCATTCATACATTATTACTCTATGTCCCGGAGGCTTGTACCACCACTAGCCAGACTTTACTTCCTGATTTGGAAATGTTCGAGTACGGGGTAGATCGTTCTCCACGTCTGGTAGAGCTGATCCCGTGTCTTAGCTCCTGTGATAACTATCTTGCCTTTCGCAAAGATCAAGAGCACGACCTTGTTGGTCAGTCCTTCTTGCTGATACATCTTATACACAAGCCCGGGGAAGGTCTCAGGCTCATACGACGCATAATTGCGATGCGCTTTATGCAGCCCCTCCAGCCGAATCAACATCTTGCTGTCGCAGCTCCCCACGATATTCTGGATCTTCCATTCCTGGAAATTGGCCTGGAACCCCTGCTTCTGCACGATGCGAGCGAATTTCCTGGATGCCAGCTTGGAGTCGTCTTCCGACTTGGCGCCGGTGACGACGACGCGACCAGACGCGAAGATCAGGGCCGTGGTTCTGGGATCGCGGATGCGGACGACTACGGCGGCGAAGCGCTTTTTGTTGTACTCGGCGTTGCGCGCCTGGCTGGCGAGGAGGTCGAGGTCGACTCTGCAGCCGAGGTTGAAGGTGGCAACGACGTTTTGCAGCTTTGGGTCGATTAGGTCAGATAGCGTAGCTGCCGTCGTGGTAGCAGTGGAGGAAGCCATGTCCGGTGATTGAGCTGACCAGCAGCTGGATTAATTATATTAGCGGGAAGTTGATGCAAGCAAGATTAAGCACCTCGCTGTGCAGTAAGCGAGAGTATGGGTAGTGTACATGCGATTGAAGAATTACAACGGAAAGTTCTTCAACTTTGATTAAGTCTTGAGGACAAAGGATGTGGTTGAACAAAGCCAAAGTCATCGAAGAACAATGATGAAAAGGATTGTGGACAGCGAACAATGGGACGTTCTGGTTGGGCCTATCTTGATGATGCGAGTTTGCCTGACGATGTGACTCTTCCTTGATGGTGGACTTGAATTGGATTGAATGATCTGGTGGATGTGGTTTTCCCGGTGCCAGTGGCTGAGACTGCTGTGATAACAGCACAGTCCCAACGGATGCAAAAGCACATTCTCACTTGATGATGATGCCGCAGTGACTTGTCAATGGTGGCAATGGATTGATGAAATGGATATTCTCCTCTACCCGCTCGTCAATTGACGTTGGTCTCTAAGCTGTAATTAGAATGTGCGAATTTCGATTTCTTCATTGAAACACCATTGTACATGGTGTGATATGCAAGTAAAATCGACAGCTTGTCTCCACGGGAAGTGTACGGTTCAATAGGATCTTTTGATCTCTTGTGCGACATTGAAAGATACAATTCGATCTGCAGAGTCGAGGAAGAGGGTCATTCGATAGGAAACAAGAAGCAACAGAAAATGAGACTACTCTTCTGCCTACCATGATTACACTTGATCAATGGAGTCCCAAAGGAGCAAAAGAAGTGTATACACATTCCTGCAACTTCGTATAGGCACCATGCTGCGGACAAGAAGTCAATTAAACCAAGTGCTGCGGATGAAGCAGCAGCAAAGGACTTAGGATAGTGAACACAGACAGCTTGTAATCAAATCCTCGGGCATAAGTTTGACGCTCGCGAAGCAGGTACGAACGATTGCTCGATCGTCAATGTCATCGGCGAATCTTTGTGGAAAGCAGGGATAGGTGGTCTGATATGAGAGCATATCGTTACCCTCCGGTAGCACAATGTGGGTATATAAGCAGGTGGTCAGAGATGGCCAATCTGTTTCCATTGAAGATCTGACGGCGCACTTGGCACCCTGATCCACAGTTGCGGGCTACACGCCCTTAGAAATCCTGTTGCGAATCATGAAATGGTTGTGACCGTTGATTGCCAGGCTTGCCAATATAATGAAAGTGGAGCGTGCCCTGTCCGGCGCTGCTAAAATTCTTAGGGCTTTTACTAGGGCAATCTTTATAACCTCGAAATTGCGTCACGCTTGACTCATAGAAATCTGTCATGGTGCCGAAGGTGCTGTAATTTGATACTCGTGGAACATGGAGAGTATCAACCATCCAGCCGCAGCGCATGCTCCACCGCATGAGTTCATCCCCGGCCAAGGCTACGTAGCTGCACCTTCTACAACCGTTGTAAATCCCGATCACAAGCCAGAGCGGGCGTCTGATGTCAGCGACACCAATAAAGACGGTCAACCCCAAGATGAGGACGAAGAAGACTATGACGATATACTTGGGGAGGATGACTTCGATGAAGAGGACTACGCTTCATATAACCCGGCCGATTTTACCAAGACGTACAATCGCCAACAGCGAATACAAGAAGTCTCGTCGGATCCGAATGCACCAAAGTCGACCGTTCCCAAAAGCAATCCTCAGAAGCCAGCTGCCAATACCCTGGCTTCTATCGATGATCAGCTCGCCGGACTGTCCCGCCATGCAGGCAAGCTCCGTTTAGATGATCAGCAGTCTGGGTTCCGTGGGAAGAAAGACCGTACTGCAGACAAGAGCGATAGGGCAACGAGTGAGCAAGTGCTCGACAAGCGGACTCGTATGATCCTTCTTAAGATGTTGGATCGGAGCATCGTTTCGGAAATAAATGGCTGCCTTTCAACTGGGAAGGAAGCCAATGTTTACCATGCTATGTCGGTTCCTGAGGGACAAGGTCCCGAGGCGGCTGTGGCACCTCTGCAGCGAGCGATCAAGGTCTATAAGACGAGTATCCTGGTCTTCAAGGATCGCGACAAGTATGTTACCGGGGAATACCGGTTTCGTCAGGGATACAACAAGAGCAGTAATAAGGCTATGGTTAAGGTCTGGGCCGAGAAAGAGATGCGAAACCTGAAGCGTATCTACACTGCCGGCATACCATGTCCAGAGCCTGTTTACCTACGTCTGCACGTGCTGACGATGGGCTTTCTTGGCAGCAAGAAGGGCACGCCTGCGCCAAAACTGAAAGACGTGGAGTTTGAAGGAGATGAGGTCGAAGCAAGGTGGATGTCACTTTACTTGCAACTTCTGGGCTATATGCGGATCCTCTACCAAACATGCCGTCTGGTTCATGCAGACTTGAGCGAGTACAACATCTTGTATCACGAAGAGAAATTATGGATCATCGACGTTAGTCAGAGCGTCGAGCATGACCACCCTAAGAGTCTTGAGTTTTTGCGAATGGACATAAAAAACGTCACCGACTTCTTCGGACGTAAAGGCGTGGACACGTTGATGGAGCGAGTTACGTTCGGCTTCATTACGACGATTCAGGGCGGCGTGGATCAGTCGAACATGACGCGTACTTTAGAAAGACTTTACGAAACTCGCAGCATGGCTGGTGAGGCCGATGACGCTGAGAAAGAAATTGAGAATGAGGTATTTCGAAATCAATACATCCCCCAGACCCTCGAGCAGGTATACGACGTCGAGAGAGATGCAGAGCAAATTGGCAAGGGTGGTCGCGAAACACTTATCTATCGTGATCTGCTTGCCGATCAAGTCGTGATAGAATCACTCGATAGAGAGAATATATCATTAGGCGTGGAAGAGAAGCTCGACGGCCAATCCTCGGATTCAGCATCGTTGAGCGACGATAGCGACATTGGGTTGGATCAAAATGTCCAGCGTCCGAGAGGAAAGCGCTTTGACGACAAGGACGTTAAAAGGGACCACAAGAAGCAAGTTAAGGAGGAGCAGAGGGTGAAGAGAGAAAACAAGCTTCCTAAACATGTCAAAAAGAAGATGATCAGCAGTACAGCAAGAAAGAAACATTGAGCCCCAGTCCTGCCTTCACTTGATCTAGACGCTTAGGTGTGCATATGACTCCTTGGGAAGGTTTACACCAATAGGTATGTGCTTTTTGTCGCCTTGGTTTCTCACTCGCTGCTGCTATGACGAAAATACAAGCTTCGTTCATGTGGCCAGATGAAGCGTCCAGCCTTGTGCTTAACCTCTATAGCTGACTGATGGAGTCCTAGAAAGTCTCGCTATGCGAGGGCTTGATGCAGATCAAAGAGAGCCCCGAGCAGCCCTCCTTATCTATCCAAAAAGTGGCAATCATGACAGCATGTTCTTGGTGCTAACATTGCGCAGGTCACAGCATATTACTTAGACAGCACTAGCCCACAAGCAACAGTGGCTTAGCTCTTCCCAGTGACTCGGTCCAGAGCCCGCTGGATCACAGACTTGGAGACTTCAGGCACTAGAGAGCCCTCGTCACCGATGGGTGATAGCTCATAACGCAGAGGAGCTTGAGTCATGCCAGGCCATATATCGACCGGCAAGAAGTCGCCCTGTTCCTGTCTGAAGGCGTCTCGCGCCTCAGCATCATTTTCATACAACCTTTCCATCTTGTTCAGGGCATCCTGGACAACCTTCTTCACTTTCATTTCCAAAGTTTTGCGTCTGCCAATCTCAATAAGAAGATTGTCATACGCTGCTAAGAAGCCATCATAGAATTCTCGCAATTCTTCGAGCTCCTGCATACGCTCCTCAATTCTCGCCTTCTCCTCGTCCCATCTCATTAGATAAACTCGACTCTGTGCGATAAAGGGCGGAAGTCGCTGTCCAATGTCTTCCAGAAGTCTGAAGGCTGATGTTGTGTCCTTGTCGGTTTGGTTGCAGGCGTCCGTATGTTCGACCAAGGACTCGTGTTGGCTCTCCATTTCGGCGATGCGAGATTGGATTTCGATGACAACTTCGTCGACCTGATCAGCATCCTTCTCGATAACTTCTAGCATCTCTTTCATATCTTCTTCACTGATCGGCTCGGGAGCTGCATGCACAATGTCTTCATCGATATCGACTCCTTCTGGCAAATCTCCAGCGATTCGCTGAGCAGCGTCACCACCACCTTCTGTATGCTTGATAGCTGAAACACAAAGATCAAAATGTTTCACCAAGGACTCGAGATTATTTGCCATCTCTCTGGCGTGATCTTCCATAGCTTCTAAAATATCTGGCATTGGTGAGCTTGAGTCGACGTTGTTGACGCTATTGGTAGGCCGCTGTGGCTTTCGCTCCTTTAGAAGTCCTTTGACACCCAGCACATCACCAGCAAACGCTCGGTTGGTCTCTGCAAAATCACCATGTCCTTTACCCGCTGCGGAGACGGATTCCTTGACGTTGGCTAGTAAGGCCTCCACACCAGACTCGTCTACGAAATCCAGAAGGCTCCGCTCCTCTTCGCCCGCAGGCCTCAATCCTGCCTCTACAAAGGTTTTCCTTAGCGAACGCAACGTCCGTCTCAACCTCTCATCGGCCTCATTAAGTGACCTAACGACATCCTCAAATTCGGCCCTGCCCGTATGTGCCACATTATCACTGCTTATATGTACTTGCTCTAGCACCTTGACCTGCTCATCAATGCCACTCCTGAGGAATTCGGTGCGCGCTGTAGTTATGACGTTCGTCTCGAGGGCTTTGCGGGTCGAGGTCACGAGTTCATTGGCTCTAACCACATGGCTGATGGAGGACAGAGACCGCTTCGAGGCGAGGAGGTGGGAGACGAGGGATTCGAGCGGAGCGGCTTCTCGTTCTGGAGAGGACTGTCGGGAGGGTATACTTTCACTAGAAGATGACATGTTGAAGCAGTGGATGTTCTACATGTTCGTGGACGATCAAGCTGACGGGGAAGGTGTCGGAAGAAGACATATAGTACTGTCCGTCGGCAGCATCGGAGCGGATTTGCCGGATATAATTCGTGGTCACAGACTGCTACCTGACTCTTGCAACACTGTATTGATGTGCCGACCAATATTCACAGTCACCATTGCAGTGAAAGTGAGAAGTCATCACTGGCGCCCTCGGCCCCCTGTACGCCAAGTCGGAATAATGCCAGCTAGGGTGCATCGGGAAGAAGCGAAGACCCCGAAAAATCTTGGCAGTCTAAAGGTGGAGTTCTTGCTTCAAGTTGCAGGTTGCGCGACGACCAAATCACTTCAAGACTGACTACTTTTGCAGCGATCAAACAGGGAGCGACGGTTGCTCACTATTGTCTCGCATGATTTCGGCAAGCTGAAAAATATTGTCTAGCCTGTCACCAATTGCTCAGCCGTATGGTTTTCATCGCACGCCATCGATTGCGAATATCGAACAGCCAAGAAATAATATCGATCCAGTCCGATTCGCTTTGGCTGAGTGTTTGCCGCCTCAGCCTCCGGAACTGATAAGATATATCTCCTGTATGATATCGAATTCCTTTACACATTGCCATATCAATCGCCATGTCTACCGATGGCCACCATCAGAGCCCAGCAAAGCGCAGGCGCCTCTCACCACCAATGCTGGATTTTCTTTCCTCGAATGAATCGTTCCTGCCGTATTTTCCCCGCGATTTCGAAGAGGCGTCCGTGAACTTGGAGACCGCTCAACAGTCAAAGGCGGGAAGGAAAGGCAACATCACCCTGTCAGCCACTTCGAAATTGGCAGGCCAGACGGTTACACCTTTCCTCCTGAAGCACATACCAGATCAATACGCACCCATGGGTGGGGTGGACTCGACGGGTAGTCCCAAAGCCAAAGATTCCAACACCAAATACTGCTATAGACATCGGCCTGACCTGAAGTGTCGAAGGCAGGCCAATGAACCTTCTATGGAACAGCTACAACATGTACGTAAGGAATGGAAAGTACTTCTTACGCTGATGAGCTGACTGTGCACAGGAACTCGAAGTCTTACCACAATCCGATCAACAAGCCATAGCCCACGTTTGGTCGGTCTTTTCTGCCGCGCCTAGCAAACAGCGAAACCTCATGCTTCAGGGCATTCTCACCCAATGCTGCTTTCCCCAACTCTCCTATCTCTCGGCCAACGTTCGCGAGCTCATCCGCATTGACTTCCTAAGTGCGTTGCCAACCGAGCTCTCGTACAAGGTTCTCTGTTTCCTCGATACTACGTCCCTCTGCAAGGCCGCACAAGTCAGTCAGAAATGGAGATCGTTGGCGGACGACGACGTGATATGGCATAGGATGTGTGAGCAGCACATTGATCGCAAGTGCACCAAATGCGGTTGGGGTCTGCCACTGCTCGAAAGGAAGAGATTAAGGGCATCGAAGCGCCAGATACAATTACGGGCGACAGGCCGAGGTCTGAATGAGTGGTCGCCAAACATTACACCGTATCCGGAATCTACAACTGAGTCGTTGGCTCAGGACCTACAAGGAGAGCAGAATATCTCAGCTTCTACACTGACAATGCGAGATGGCATGTGTCCAATAAAATCAGACACCGGATCCGCCCTAGACATTCAGCCGGATACTTCACGACCATTACTGTCCGCGGTAAAGCCGGACAAGGACGAATCTTATTTCAAGCCTCGTTACCGCCCGTGGAAGGACGTGTACAAGGACAGATTCAAAGTATGCACGAATTGGAAGTACGGCCGATGTTCCGTCAAGATCTTCAAAGGCCACACCAACGGCATCATATGTCTACAATTCGACGACAACGTTCTCATCACAGGCTCCTACGACGCCACCATCAAAGTTTGGGACCTCGAAACCTGCAAAGTAATCCGCACCCTTCGAGGCCACGACAGCGGCATCCGATGTCTCCAATTTGACGACACCAAGCTGATCTCAGGGAGCATGGATACCACAATCAAAGTCTGGAACTGGCACACCGGCGAATGTATCTCCACCTACAACGGCCACAACGGCGGTGTGATAGGCCTGCACTTCGACTCAGCGCTCCTAGCCTCCGGCTCCGTCGACAACACGATCAAGATCTGGAACTTCGAGGACAAATCCACTTTCGTCCTGCGCGGCCATACTGATTGGGTCAACGCCGTGAAGATCGACTCTGAGTCCCGCACTGTCTTCTCCGCTTCCGACGACTGCACGGTCCGCCTCTGGGATCTCGACACAGGAGCCTGTATCAAGACTTTCGAGGGGCATGTCGGGCAGGTCCAGCAGGTCATCACGCTTCCCCCGGAGTTCGATTTCGAAGACCATGAGCACGGTGATAGAAGCAGCAGTGACGGCACCTCCTCACCAAGCAGCTCCCACCTCTCACTTCCCACATCGTTCCAGCCGCCTGCCTCCGAGTCCTTCGGCCCTGGCTTCGCAGACCCTTCTCGCCGTCTTCCACCGCGCTACATCCTGACCGGTGCCCTCGACAGCACGATCCGTCTTTGGGATACCGCAACCCACAAGTGCCTCCGCACGTACTTTGGCCATGTGGAGGGCGTTTGGGCGCTCGCGGCCGACACGTTGCGAGTCGTCTCTGGCGCCGAGGACTGCATGACGAAAGTGTGGGATGCACGCACCGGAAAATGCGATCGCACGTTTACGGGGCATGCGGGCCCGGTGACGTGTTTGGGGTTGAGTGATAGCCGGTTGTGCACTGGCGGGGAAGATGGCGAGGTTAGGATGTATTGCTTCTGACAGGGATAGGTATCCGATGCAAGCGAGTGCTATTCGGGCGTCAGATTATGTGGCGTGTTCCGTTCTGCGCGTTCGTTGTGTTTGTAGATGCCCCCTGAGCTTTCTATACTTCTATCATCGAGAACATAACTTTCTAGGGTTCTTGAACAACTGGATTATCCCAGATGGTAATGCTACTTCTCAGCAGTCACTCGAGTCATACATTACTTGGCCTAATTGAACTAATTCTGAGATGTCTCCATTATCACGGTCATCATCATCATCATCATCTTGTTGTGCGTCCTCCCCTTGGGCTTTTCACACTACAATACTTGATAGACTGATGAGTTGGCTCTACAGTTATGGGTCATCACTGGTCAACCCATGCATCGTCAATCCGTCAGCCCGTCAATCCGCTTCTTCAAAAGTGCCGACTGATGTTCAGTCCATGGACACAACGATGCCATCCTCCTCACTTCAACCCTCATGCTGCTTCACCACTCCCTCCACCTCACCCCAAGAACCGCTGCGGCAGCCCCATCATCCACTTTAGAATCCCGCCTGCCATGGTCTTGAATGCGGCAAAACGGTAATCAGTCAATGAGTTCAAACTCATCTACCTTTAATCAAAATTGCGTCATAGGTCTTGAGGCGTCGTCTCTCGTCATCTCATCATCGCTGGAATGTACACATGTTCCATGTCCTGGTGTGGTGGAAGTTTTGGAGATCGACAGCTGTCGTGGTGTTCTACAATTTCCGTGTTCTTGTACTGCTCTGAGCTTGTGTAGTCAGTATACTGACTGACTGATGAGCAGCAGTCTGTAGATACTGCCCCTTCAATTTCAAGCTTTCATTGTCGAAGTCAGATGCGCTTCTGGGAGCTAAACTCGATCGAGGTTTGTGAGATGAAACCTCGGGAAGCCGGTCCGCTCAACACATCTAAGAAACTAGAAACCTCATCGCTCACGCTTCTCACCGTCGATCATCTCGTGCCATCATCTGCAGCACACTAGAGTTTCGGTCTCTTTACGAGATTCGATCCAGTGGGCACACCTGAACTTCAAACATGACTTAGGATCCAACATCCCGAACGTGAAACGAGCTGATCCTCCCATCAGGCGTCTCACAAGCGTTATTGGTCCATGATTTCATCCAACATCGGGAGGATTCTAGATTTCCTTCTCTCGGCTGTCCCGCAGACACCGCTGTCGCTCAATTTTCATGTGAATGGAGTCTCGAGCGGTCAGGCTTATCCCAGCAGGGAGTAAGTCCTTGTGCGGCGCCTAGACTGGATCATTTGGATTGGCCGAGTCGTCCTGCTGCAGCCTTGTCCAGGCAGCCGAGAGTCCTTGCTCCTCCAGCTAAGGTACCCCTCTCATATTTCGCACGTACAACGCACATGATTTTGGGGGCCATCGCATGCTTGCTGCGTGAATTACTGCCAATGGGTCGCGGCTCCTGCCTATCAGCAACGGTCAACATTGCAAATAGGACTTATCTCGTTGGTCCTCCTTACATGCATGCTTACTCCTACCGACCCTCGTACGAGGACGTCCACGTGGGAATAGAGTTTTGGGGTTCGTATCATGATGTCTGATAAGATGATGACTCTTCCTACAATAATTCTCCAAGTTTTCTCTTCCTCTCTTCCCGTCACTTTCCACTTGAAGCCACAACCATTGTACTTTAAGGACTACTTTGTCTCTACTGTCAAGTGTTCCAAAGCATACGGACATCTCACTGCCAACTCAGGGTCCAGCGCTGGTCTGCTGTCCGATATTGGTACTGAGCCCGGCTGAGCATTTTTCGAAAACATTCCAGCATTAGAGACCACCTCCCAGGAAACCAACTCCCCATTAGCAACAATGACCCTCTCAATCTCTCTGCCCGCTTCCTTCTCTCATAAATCCTCACCCTCCGCCTCCACCTCCGCCTCCGCATGCACATCTACCTCTACCTCCACCTCCACAACCACCTCCCCAACCTCAACCACCGCCTCCTCCCCTTCAACGCCCGACTCCCCAAGCTTCTTCTCCCGCTTCCACCCGTCGTGGAAACAACCCGCCCCGTCACGACCAGCCACTCCCGTCCCCGGAACACCGCACCTACCCCGCTCCCAGACCACAACATCAGCGTCCCCGTCCTTCCGCGCGCTCCGACCTTCGCAGACCGGAACCCCCGCCACACGGCCTAAATCACACCAAAGCAGGAGCTCCGGCACGGTCACACGCTGTGGTCGGCATGGCGACGAATGGCTCTTCAGTGGCTGGGGCGACGTCTTCAGGGGACGCAAGTCCTAAGTTGACGGCAGCCTGTGCAGAGAGCACCTCAATTTCGCAAAATCGTCGTGAGCAGAAGAGAAGTCCGGCAGCCTAAGAAAATACGATATAACGCTTTGACGAATTACCAAGATCCACCCCACTCGAAGTCGCTATTTCAGCATTACATCGTCCTGCTAGAGTTCCATCCCACACGAACTTGTTGTTTCAACATTGCGTTGTCTCGCTAAAATTCCTATCCTTTTCTTCATCTAAAAAGTTATCTGCGGGCTTTCTATGGATCTGGCCCGAGTCTAGGAAACGCAATTCGTAATCGTATTGTGGAAGTCGGAGAGGTATGCAAACGTCGCTCACTTGGCAACTATCAAAGCTGACGAACAAAGACAGTTGAGACACCTCTCGAGTAAAGCATTTCAAGATCTCAAGAACACTGTATTGGAATCTGTATGCTGGCGTTTGCATGTCGTTGAGACTGGAAGTATGATACAGCGTTGCTAGTGCTAAAGTAGTTGTACAATGAATCAATCCCGAAGCGAGAGCTATCCCCAATCGCTCTCTTGAGCACCTGAACCCATCTGTAAGGACCCCAAAATCTACATCGAAACAGCCAGACCAAGCGTTAAAAGGCCAAGAGTCCATCGCCCAAAACGTCGCGTCGTTGTATACCAAAACGAATTTCCTCCTCCCTCCTTTCATAAGCCATCTCTCTACTCAATCATCGCCACCAAACATCTCTCATAGTCCCCGCTCGTATCCCCCCTTATCCTCTGCGCCAGTTCCTTCCCATACGCATGCCTATACGCCCCCTTGACCTGCGCCATATGCTGCCTATTCCAATGCAACGCCGTCACCACCGCCACCAAGCGATAGTCCTTCGTGCCTGGCCCTATCATACACGCCTCAAGCCGCTTCGCATCCCGCATCGCGCGGTCCGTGCCACAACGGAGCATCTGCAGGAGCGCCCCCTCCATGTGTCCCGCGAACTCCTTCTTGATAACCTTTTCCAGATCGCCATGGCGCTGTCCGTTCTTGTACTCGTGCGCAATGGCGCGGATCTGGCCGTCACTGCGGTTGGACAGGATGGCGCACACAGTCAGCTGGTCGGTGCCGACGCGGCCTTCGGTGGCGTGGTAGAGGGCGTCAACGTCGGCTTTGACGTTTTGGGGGAGCACGGGCGCGCTGTCTTCTTGGCGCGTGCCGGCGAGGATCATCGTGAAGAGGCGCTCCGTCTTGAGGGAGAGATCGCTGCGGATGTCGGACTCGAGGGAGCGGTGGTATTTGGCTTGGTAGGCGTGTTTGATGGCGTGGATGTCGGCGTTGGAGCGCCCGATCAGCACGTCGTTGAGCCAGTCCTCTTTGGTGCCAGCGCCCTCAAGGGCGTATTCGAGAGCCTCTACATCGTTCTGGAGGGGTCCCCGAAGAATGGAGAGGAGACACTTCTCGAAGTTGCCGGATGTTTCGGACTTGATGTCATTCTCAAGAATGCGACCCTTGCTGTCTTGATTTGTTGGGTAGGTCGATATTAGGCAGGGGATTTCCGAAGGGGGAATATGGGCCAGAGTGCGGATCAGGAGCGCTTCGTCGGTGCCAAAACCTTTCATTGCGCGGCGGAGATCGCTAGCACGTTGGCGGGCATCGTATTGAATGGCGTGGTTTGGCGCGTATCCAGGAGACGGAGGTGTGGGGATCGGTGCGGGGGCACCGTAAGGTTGGGGCGGAGGAGCGCCATAGGGTGCTTGAGGTGGGGCGCCGCCGTACGGAGGGTTCTGATGCTGGGGTGCACCATATTGACCTGGTGGTGGAGCGCCGTAGGGTTGTTGCTGTGGGTATGGACTATGCGAAGGTGCGCCATAGGGAGGCTGTTGAGGCGGATATCCCTGATGCTGCTGTGGAGGATAGCCATGCTGCTGTTGTGGAGGGTATCCTTGGTGCTGTTGGGGGGGGTAGTGTCCTTGTGGCGGATAGCCTTGAGGAGGGGCGCCGTAGCCCTGTTGTTGTGGGGGGTATCCTTGGGGAGGATACTGGCCTGGGAGAGGTTGTTGGTAGCCCTCTAGGAAATGATTTATTTAGCATACATTCAAGAAACTTAAAGCAACAATCTCACGTTGTGATCCTGCGTAGGGCAGGTGTCCACCTTGGGGTGGATAGGACATAGTCTGGGACGAAAGCTTCAGCGGCTTGCCTGAACGAATAGCAAGTCGATCAAAACTAGAAATAGGATGTGATATATACAATCAGAGAGTAGGATACAGAAGGAACGATGTGTACAAGAAGGAGCGAAGAATGGTTGAGAACGCCTCAATTGCTACTCGTCATGCTGGGGGGCTGTGTATCCCCTAGAGTACGGTAGTGTAGGGCTCTCTAGCGAACGTCAAATTGATGTTTGCCATCTATCCGCCTCAGCCACCATCATGCTGCTGTGCTGGTACCAGTGTACTGTGCACGTATACAGCCCGTACTGGCATGATGAGTGTGGTCGCATCTAAGGTCGCGGTTCGAGGGTCCGAGCCTGAGAGGTCCTTTCAGGGGCGTGCCATCGTCTCCTTCATCATCTCTGCCTCTCTTCTGCATGCCAACCCTTCATAAAGCTCTGGTACAGAGGACAATGAGTATCATAACATCTTGCGACTCCAAAGGAAATAGTTTAGAACGCCTCATGGATATGGCTAGAGTACTCGCAACAAGCGTTAAGGTAGTACAACAAACCCGTAGGCAAGATCGGGACCTCATAGTCTGCAATCCCCTGCATGGTTCAGAGGGACAAGCTGTTGAACAGATTCGGTGGCCTGCAGGATTGTAGATCTCAAGCCACAGTGTCAGCGTGATATAGCCCGGCTCATTGGCTTTCCGTTATTCGCTGGACACTACATCATCGCAGGCTCGTGCCACGATGCGAGGCTCCTGGTCTGCAGGTGCAACCGTTGTGGGTGGTAACCATCTTCTTCCAAAGTCTCGCGGGAAAATTGTTACAGTTGCGCCATCAAGACAACAGCTCTATGTTTGTTTCTGTATCTTCAGCTCCTTCAATTTGATTTATCTTCACATCGTCATGTTCTATCCCATGCTGGAATACTGTGAGCGAGAACACCTCACTCGTTCTCCAGGTCCAAGCTCGGTCAATACCATGGCCCATTAGCGCTCACAGGCCAAAAATGTGGTTACACAAGATCTTAATTGGTCGGTTGTTGATCGTCACGCATATGCAAAGTGACGGCACTATCTCTTTACACACGGCCAAAGGAACGGAATAATGTTGCCTCTTTTTGATCGTTTTCCTTTGGATTTTGTAGCTTTCGTCTTTGTTTATTGTCTCGTAGAGTTTTCGAGCATTCTGTCTATATCTTCCGAGCTTCTGGCATTGTAAATAGTCGAACATGGTAGGTCGATTATTGGCCGCGATAGTGACAGCCTCCTCGCTGTGATACTGTACGTTGACCAACGTTTCACAGACGTTAGAACCTAATGACGCTCGGGTGAACAACGCTGGCTTCACCGTATTATGTGAGCCTGGGGAGCTAAATGAAATAATTGCAGAGTGAGCAGAAATACTTGACATGAGGCGTAGTGTACAGTTGACGGGAATAGCATCGTGTTCGTCCATGGGCTTCAAGGCCATCCGCGGCATACCTGGGCTTGGTCCTCGACTTCGGACGAGCCGATCAATTCAACACCTATTCAAGCTATTCCGAAGAGTAATCGGTTGAAATTCTGGGTAAAGTCGCCTCGGAGAGAGAGCACATCCACGGAGTCTAGCAAGCCTGCTGAGCAAATCGATGTGTACTGGCCTTACCACCTTCTATGTGAAGACTGTCCTCGTTGCCGGATTCTAACCTGGGGCTATGACTCCAAATTGTCCAACTTTTTCCAGGGCTCGGCCAACAAAAATCACATCTTTGCTCACTCCCGTGACTTACTCTCAGATCTCAAAGGCAGGCGCCTACATTGTGTAAGAGACCAGCGGCTGGTATAACGACCCCTTCGACGAAGTAGAGGCTGATCGTTATACTCCACGATAATAGAAGGATCGGCCATTGATCTTCGTGGCACACTCTTTGGGAGGTAATGTTGTCCAGAAAGTCCTCTGTAAACCATTACTGATTGTATGGAAAGGCATAATGGTCAAGCAAGTGGGTCCTCAACGGCCGTGTTTCAACCTAATCTGGGGATGCTCAGTGTGTATAGATGCTTTTGTTATGTAGCGAAAGTGACCAAAGACTCGAGAGGATGCTGCTTGATTCCACAAAAGCCATCATGTTCTTTGGTACTCCACATAGGGGAAGCGACTTCTCGGACTTAGGGGAGACCTTGAGACGGGTCGCAAGTGCCGTAGGATTTGATACTGCAAAACAAAACGTCCGTACTTTAGAGGTCGACAGTGGAGTCCTGGAGGAATGTCACAGACGATTCCAGCAGCTGCAATCACGTGAAAATTTAGGGATTTTCACATTCCAAGAAACACGTGGCGTTACAGGAATTGCTTATCTGGGGTTTAATCGCAAGGTCAATTCACTTTACTTCACTCAACTTCGGTTATATGGCTAATTTAAGGGCATTGAAGGTAGTGGCTGATGCATCGTCCCAATTTACAGGAACGGAACAAATATGCTCTATAGATGCCAACCACATGGATATGTGTAGATTCTCGAGCAGAGATGACATTGGCTATCGTAGAGTTACGGACGTTCTCCTTAGCATACTTGAGCCTCTATCTGATATCGCGGGCCGGCGAAAGCAAGAACACGAGGCTACTGAAGGGGACAGAGTCGCAGAACGTCAGTAATAAAACTTCAATGTTGAGGAGGCATACTAATCCAAGTCTATTTCTAAGTGGGCGCAAACTATCAAGGTTACAACAATGTCCAATTAAATAGTTCCTGTTCATTCGGTTGTTCTGACTGATACCAAGGGGGCTTAACGTCGCTGTGGTATCCCGAGATGGACTATCGCCACCAGGATGTTGAGAAAGCTTTTCCAGGAACGAATACTTGGATTTTCCAGAATAAGTCGTACCAGCGATGGATATACGAAGAACGCAGACTCCTATGGATCAAGGGCAAACCAGGCTCTGGAAAATCTACAATTATCAAACGGATTCTTGACTCTTTCACAAGGGAGCCCGCCGCCAACCAAATACAGCTGTACTTCTTCTTTCATAGACGGGGCAGTCAGCTGCAGTATACTCAGGTTGGCATGCTTCGGACGCTCCTACATCAGCTCATTCGTCAGGCTACTCTGGTGAGAACCATGTTCGAGACAGCCTGGGTAGAGAAGAAAAGGGTCCAAGATGGGGAAGTACATGCCAAAAATTGGCGACTGGAGGAACTGCGTGATCTCTTCTCAACGCTTCTCGTCGCAGCTGCAGAGAAACAGAAAATTACAATCTTTGTAGATGCCCTCGACGAGGCTGGGGAAGATGCTGGAAAGGACCTACTTTATTATTTCCACAGGCTGAGCAACGATATATCCGAGACTCAAGCTCGCGTCAGCATATGCTTCTCTTGTCGTCGATACCCAGTATTTGTGGATCACGATGGCCTCGATGTCTGGATCGACCAGGAGAATCAAGAGGACATCGCTACGTATACTGTCGCCGAGCTGGATAGGCAGCTCGTCAAAGATGCGGATCACCAAACGGCTGTTGAGAGTTTGCAAGTAAATTTGATAAGAAAATCATCAGGGGTATTCCTTTGGGTCGCCCTGATGCTCCCTATCGTGACAAAAGAATACAATGATGGAGAGCCCTTGCATTCGATCCTTAGAAGACTCAATGAAGTGCCCTCGGACTTAAGTCAGATATATGAGTATATATTGACTAACGTCGTGAATGCTGAGAAACGGTCTCGAACACTGCGATTCATGCAGTGTATCTTTCTTGCACAGGAACCCATAGAAGCTATAGCCGTTATTCACGCCCTGGCGTGCGATGACATTTCTGTTCGACGGTCACCATTTCCGGTCAATGACTTGGTCTCCCCTGGCAACGATTCGCAGGTAGAGAAATTAGTCCTTAGTCTTTCAGGAGGTCTGGCCGAGGTCAAGTATGGTTCCGATTTCGGGAAAAATCATGTACAATTCATCCACGAATCTGTCAATGACTTCTGGCGGAAGGATAATTTTCGGTGTTTGGGTTTTACTCCCAAAAGTGACGCTGTTGGCGAGAGTCACTACGATCTATGCGTGTTTTGCCTGGACTACTCAAAGTTAGCTTTCGAGATGGTGCCGTACGATAAAGATCGTAGTATCCCAAGCACCAGAGCGGAAAATGCCCAGCGCAGGTCTGCCATGCCGGTGCATGGGGTGTTACGAGATGAAATCGAAAACCGCTTTCCGTTTATTCACTATGCAACAACTTCATGGCTGTCTCATGCTAAAAGGGCCGAACGACGGGGCATATCGCTAGCAGGGCTCCTTCGCCAACTCAATTGTCCGCCTTCAGACTTCTTTGAACGGATGCTTGGGCACCTTTCAACATACATATCAAGGTCTGACAATCTAGTGAAGGGAGCAACGCTGCTACATCTTGCCGCGTCATTCGGCCTCGAAAGCCTTATGCGAGAGCTTCTGGAGACCGGGGCAGAAGTTAATCATGCTGATTGTGAAGGCAGTACAGCATTGGCATTTGCCCCTACTGATAGTATGCAGATCTTGCTTGACTACGGGGCAGACATCAATGCACCTCTGTCCCAATATAGAGATAGCCCCTTATCTGCAGCTGCGTGGTTGGGCGATGAAGAAGTAGTACGATTCCTGGTAGAGCATGGGGCCGATGTCAATGCCTTTGTTCCCGGTCTTGGTAGTCATACGAACTTCTCCCCTTTGGAGGCGGCAGTCCAATCTATAGGAGAAAACGCTGTACCAATAGCGCGCTTTTTGCTCGATAATGGCGCCGATATCCGTCCAAGAATGCAAACTGCAGAAAGGCATGGACTCACTTGTAGATACACTCTGTTGGATACCGCGTTACACGATGGAATTCCCTTGGTGGAAGGTCATAATGATGAGATAGTGCAGTTGCTCCTCGAGAGGGGGGCATACGTGAATTTGCCTCCCAAAAGAAAACAGAGCTTATTACAAGAAGCTGTCCAGGTTGAAGAACCCGGGTTGGTGCGATTGTTCCTTGCACATGGGGCGCACGTAAACGTTGATGCAACGGACATATCTGACACTGCACTGGGACTGGCAGCAAGATTGTCCGGCCACGCGCTGATGCGAACACTGCTTGAGGCCGGTGCCGATGTTTTTCGACAGACTCGTTGGTATGGTCCGCTCTACCAGATAGCGAAGAGATCCGTATGTGATAGCGAGGCGAAAGTACGACTGCTTCTGGAATTTGGTTACGGCAGGAGATGGGCCATCAGAAGTGGTATCAGCTTGGCCAAGACGGCAAAACAAGGCAGCGAAACCATGTTGCGACTGCTGCTCCTTGCGAAGGTGGACAAGGCACGGGATGGGTACACGGTGCTCTTGCAGTTGGCAAAAGGGTCGGATGTCGAGCGTGAGGGGAAAGTAAAGCTGCTGCTTAAGTACAAGTATGGCGCTCGTTGGCTTAATAGTGACTGGGCGAGCGCGGCGTCTTCGTTCAGGCGAATCGAGGATCTTTCGGAAGAGAGCGATGGGTAGCGAGCGTGACGTTGGCTACCCATATCCTGACTTCGTGGATGCTCGGAGTGATAGGAATGTATTGGACAGAGGTAGATCGGACATGTTTCTATACTATAACAATATGGAAAGAATAGTCGGCTGGCTGAAGGAAACACTAAACATCGCATATCGGCAATGAAAACGAACAGATGACCCTTTGATATAAGACTTCACTTCCTGAAGACAACCCTGTTTGAATGTCTATTATGCAAGTGATCCCCGAACGTCTTTCGGGAATTCAATAACCATAGTTTGACTTCGCTGTGTGTAGGATTCTTGCATCAAACACCATTGTATTCTAAACTCCTCTGGCGAACCTAATTTACGTCGGACAAGGTAATATTCTCACTCCAAAAGATGAGCCTCTATCCAACGGTATTTCCGTAGAAGCTTCTCATGGACTTGGCAGAGCATGTATATCGTATTCGCCTGCTACATCCAGCGGAGTCGTGATCTCAGCAGTCATGTCCAAAGCGACTGAAAATATCCGCTGCGCGTAGGTGATGAAGTCCTGGCCTTTACAAAGTCAGCATGCCTGAATCAGCGACAACCGTACAAGATGCCTTACCAGGGCTAGGCGTGATCGAGGGGTCGCCATAATTCTGGATAGTAACCGAATTGATCGTTTTGGCAACGAGAAACGCTACAGTGTTGTAATCATTTTGGATGAGCGTAAGATACTGATTTCTGTCGGTTAGCACATTCCTTTACAATGTACTGAGAGCCCGCGGTAGAGTACCTGATGTGTCCTGGCTATCAGGATGACGCTGTTCCAGCTGGGCTTATTGTGCCAATCCGCAACGCCGCCGTGCTGGAGCAGCATCTTCTTGAGCTGGTTGATGTCGGCGGATACTCCGATCAGATTCAATCCGGAATTGAGGATATCTTGCATGCGGGACAGAGCGGGCCCGCACTGCGTCAACGCCTGCCAGATGGAACCGAATTGGGAGGCGTAGGTCTGAGGGATCGCGGCATTCTTGTTCTTGAAGAACATCTCGACGAGGTAGATCTCGAATTTATGTTCACCGACCTGGAAGATTTGAAGTCAGCTCTCTGCGTTCTAAGAAGGTAGCACAGCCTATGAATAAGAGTACGGAATTCCGATCTTTTTGGGTAAGCGAAATGGAAATAGAAGGAGATTGGGGGCAGAGACAACGTAAGATCGTGTAAGGGACCTTACGTACCCATGCGTAGGCGATTGAGTCTTCGTCAATAAGCGGGTTGTTCACTTGTTGCTGCGTGATAATACAGATCCTCTCGCCCGGATTGGGTCCATCGGCCTCGATCATAATGATACCTTGTTGCCGCGCGGTCTGACGATAATTGGCGTTGCCGACAAATATTTGGCGGCTAGACGCCATACGAGGAACAAGGTCCAACGATGACCTGCTTTCCAGGCCAGTATGCGAGGTCTCAATGAAATGGGCTACGGGCTCTTGTTCGCCATCGTCGACGCTAGGATGTTTTTTCCCCTGCTCGTCTCTCTCTAGAAGGACAAGTAGGCGATCGATGGTATCCTCGTCGTAATCGGACATACCGTCCTCAAGAGCTGAATCATCGTCACCTCTCTTGTCATGACCGGCCGCAGAAACCGTACCCGTGGGAAATTGTAGAGTGCCTGCTGGATCATTATAGTTTCCAATCCCGACAGAGGGAGCCAGTGTACCCTGAGTAGCGTCTGCTGTTGCAACAGTCGTCTGTTGAGGATTGCTAAACACGATCTTGGGAATTTGTAGGGCCGCGCTGAAGTCCGCCTTAGGAACAAGCACAGAGCTTACGTGGTGGGGCAGACTGCCTAGATCCAAGCCTGGAGAAGGAATATTGGAGTTGTCGATGTTGGCGCGACAGGCGATCAAGGGTTTTGGGGCTGGCGCAGCGTTGCAAGTGCCTTGTTGCAATTGTTCTGCTGTGCATGCTTGAACCACGCCTGATAAAGGAAGGGGGGACGCCAGACCGGTGGCTAAGAAAGGGAGAAGCGAAAGCAAGTACATTATTGCAGAACACTGTAATGGCACAAGAAGACAAGAGAATGTGAGAAATGTGAGTTCTGCAATTTCTTGGAAGCAAGTAATTGGGATGGGAAAGTAAACAGATTTGTTGAGGAATATGGAGGCCTTGATTGAGATGCGCAAAAGCATTTATATATAAAGGCTGCCTTACCCATCGAGGATAATGGGTATACATAGAATGTCTTGAGGCTGCCGTGAATGTTGGCCTCGAATTAGATTCTGACGGTAAGATTCCTAATGCTGAACCGCAAGTCTTTTCAGATGTCGAGTGTTTCACCTGAGGTCGTATCAAGTTATGAAATTATAGAACACTGACTGCAGGACAAGGGCAGGCGAGTCGTGCTTGTTTGATTGATCAGCACTACTTTGGATGACCTATATCGTTTGCATGTCAGCCAGAATCACCAAAGAAGAAGAATCGGCCCTAGATCTCATCTCAGCCCCATGCGTTGGCGACCCGCGGTACAAGTACTTATTTTTGACATGGCTAAGACAACAAGCCGTGGGGTTCCTGGATGAAACAAGACAGCCTAGCACAGACTTAGGGATTAGTATCTGAATCGGCCGAGGCCTTCTTCTTTTTTCGTCCCTGAATTAGACTGAGATGAAGGAACCTCAGAGCCGGCATAAATCTCAATCGCCTTTCTACTCCTGTCGTGTGGCTTGCGGTAGCTTGAATTTTCACATAGCAGAGGTTTTAGCAGAGGCCACCATAATTACAAAAGAGCCGTTTGCAGGATTGCTCAGTACAGAGTACTAGGATGCCTTGTGGGGTCAGTCAAAAAAGTTGAAATAAAAGGCTTGTTGAAGGTGCAGGAAGCAATCTCGAATATGAATGAGGCACTGTTGGACTCCTAGTCTCTCTGGAACTTAGTCTAGTACTCCGTACTTCAGTACGCGAGGCGAAATGAGCTTAGATCACGTGATGCAATTTTTGGCGACGAATTATAAGGCAAGCTCGTGAGCAATGATTTGGTCGATCAGGAGCCAATCGACCATAAACAGTTACAGAGTACACATATCAAAAAACAGATTATTGACGGGTGAGAATAGCACATGAGCTGTCTAGTGGGCGGTTTCAGAAGAGAGATAGCTTTTATATACGTATCAGATGAACCTGTCGAAATGACGCTGGGCGACAATAACCAGTGGGATCGTGAAGACGGAGATTAGGATAGTAGTCAAGATGAGGAGGATGAGCATGAAGGCGAGGAATTCCCGAAATAGAGACCGAGGACGACGTTGAGCATCATGGAAAGAGCATCGAACCGAGTCCAAAACCGCGAGAGCTCGAAGTGCGAACGACGAAGATCTCAAGTATAGAAGGCCGGTTGCTAGATACTCATAGATGACTTGTCACCGGAGTTGAGAGAACGACCCCGAGCCTGCGACTTCCGGGGTAGATCTTAGGGGCGAAGTCCAGAGCCTGCTGTGCAACAGCGATCAGGCTGAGGAAGCTGATTTGCGGCATTGAGCGGTTTGATATACTTGATTCGGTCCAGGAGTGGAGAGCGGAGAAGGGCAGTGACATGAACAATGATGCTTGGAGTAACCATCACTGGAATCTGAAAGCCATCTGATGGCAGTTTCAGGGAGCTGGAAAGACGAACGACATGGTGTACATGATAATAGGTACATGGTCCAATTTAATCTTTGCCTATTGCAACCAGTACATACCAATCCTTGATCTTCTTAACCCCTACCCTCCCACATCCTGTACCCCTTCACTCCAACATGTCCATTCCCCTCCTTTTCTCCAGTATCAGCAATACCCATCTTGTCAATGCCACTCTCTCTCCTCTCTCCCTCAACCTCCGTTCGCCTCACAACTTCATCGCCAACCTCAACCCCCCGCCCTAATCCCTCGCCCACAACCTCCAACCCAGCCACAAAAATCCCCAACAGGCTCGCAATCACAAAATGGCTAATACTGGTCCCGATATCCAACCAGCTGCCCTCATCCCTCACCAGCCAAAAGAAATTCAGCGTCAGCACGTCGCTCACCGCCATCACGCACATGAACAGCCCACTCGGTGCCAGGTTCCCGAGTCTTCGGTTCAGGATGCCGAGGTTCGCGCTGATGAAGGCGAAGGGGATGAGGATTTTGAGAAGGAGGAGGGCGCCTTGGGAGAAGGGGGAGAAGATGGGAAGGAGGCGGTAGACGCTGTCGAGGGAGAAGGCGGCGAGGGAGGCGATGTTGGAGGCGGAGAAGAAGGCGGATTGGAGGTGGTAGAGGAAGAAGAGGGTGGGGCGGAGGTCGGCGAGGGTGAGGGGGCGGTAGGTTGCGGATTTGCCGTTTGGCGTTGGGTATCGATAAGCGGGGGTGGTGAGTTCGGAGCGGATGGCGGGTAGGGCGGCGGAGAGGGGTTTGAGGGTTGGTGGAGGGGAGGAAGGGGATGGTTGGGCGGCGTTGGTGAAGGTGTAGATGTGGTGTTCGAGGCGGACCCAGGTAACGATTGTGGTGGCGAAGGTGAAGTAGAAGAGGCCTTCGTAGGAGATGGTGAGGATGATGAAGACGGGTGAGAAGGTGAGGAAGATGATGAGGAGACGGTGGAGGTAGTGGGTATTTGTGCGGAGGCTATGGAGGAAGGGGACGGTAAGGGAGGCGACTGTAGGCGGTTAGTGATTGAGAAGGCACTGTGGTTGCTGAAGAAGGGAGACCGTACTAAGGACGAACCATCCGACAAATTGGTTGCCGGCTGGGAGTCCTTTCTTGGCTTGGATGGAGGCGATACTCGACCTCGTGACGATCATGGCCAGCACGATCAGTCCGATTTGAGTTCCAAAGATGGTCCTGGAGAACGCATCGCCTGCTGTTGCCTTGGAGCCACCGCTAGCAGGCGAGGCCAAAAGAGAAGTCTCGAAAAGGAGATACAGTATGCCCACTGATGCCATAAGAAACCCTCCTAGTAATCTAGCGGCTCGCGGTCAGCATCGGTCGAGGACTATCCCTCCAAGCTACTTACACTAGGGTGGTGCTCTCGGTCTTGATTGCAGGTAATAAGGTAAAAATGCTCATGCATTGACAAGCGACAGTCCATGTCGCGATCAGAACTTTGTTATGGGTGACAAATGTACGGCCGTAGGAGAACGGCCAGAAAGTTGCGAATAGGAAGCAGACAGTATATACAGTCCGATGGAAATATGATAATACCTAATTCCAAAGGTAAGCATGCGAGATGGTGCAGCTCAACTCTGCCAAAAACTTACCAGGGCCTCCAATACCGCCATAAACCCCAATACTTTTAGAGAGAGCATGATGTAGTCGTTCTTTGATCGTACGTGTTCGAAAAGCTGGCGGCCACCAAGCGCCAGAGACCTTCTTCGTGCTAATACTTCTTCCCAAAAATAAAGAGGAAATGCAGCGTAGGCGTAATAAGTAAAAGGTGAATTTCGCAGAAAAAGAAACGAGATGAGACCAACGGCAACTGCACCAGCAGCTCCCGTAGTGAAAGCGGTCCTTGATGGGTCTACCTTTCCTTGCAGTACATGCATATCAATGATGTTTGCAGCGCCAAATGCAATCCATCCTAGATATCCCAGAGTGACAAGCGCGCGCAGGAAAAGCCAGTCATAAGTCTGTAGATAACGAAGACCGCCAAGTCCAAGATGCAGGAGATCCTGGCTCATCTTGATCGCAGCATCATAATTACCACTTTCAATGACTTCTTTGATTTCTTTGACACGATGCTCGATCGAATGCCGCTCGTCCCCTAGCTGTGCATATGGCTGGTATCGCACCACATCAGCCCTTTTTTGATCTTCCTTCACATGGTACATCTCGAGAACGGCCCTGGCATTGGCTAGGGCCGCTTCAGCCTTATCTTCCGGACATGCGGAGATATACGAAAGCGGCAGCTGACCCACAGAGTTGACGGGGAATTCAAGACCGGCAAGGTAAGCCATCAATGCTGCAACGTCTGCTTGCGCAACGTCGTGTCGCTGTATGCTGTCTAGACCCCAGTCTGCAGAGAACCCGTCTTCATGGCCTGGTGCTGCTCCCTCTTTGACGACAATTGGCTTCGCAACACCGGATCCCCATGCAACAAGTGGTGTGCGGGTGTTATCTGGATGACCATCACCATGGCTACCCCAATCACTCATGCCATGATCTGCTGTAAACACAAAAGCGGTCTTTCCATCAGCATAGAAGTCTTCCACCAGCTTGGTGATTTCCCTGACCCCTTGGTCCACAACCTTGATGTTGTGCAAGTATTCTCTCGAATACGGCCGGTACGCATGCCCTGTAGTATCGAGTCCAAGCAAGTGTAGGAAAAAGACGTTTTTGTCTCGTCGAAGGAGCGCATCCAGAGTTCCGTTCTTCAAAGCTGCATTGAAGAGCTCTTTGACTTTGCCGAAAACCCATGTATCCAATTCCGTCGCATCTACCGAGCATCAGCCCCCTTGCCAGTAACGACCGGAAGTTCTAGGAGTACCGCGCGTGAAATCCTCAAACTCGTGCCCATATGTTTCGGCATCTATCCTACCCTCAACAGCCCCCTCCTTGAACATCGGCAAAATATCAGGACTTCCCCAGCTCCAGGTATGCCGACTTCGATTGAAGACACTGTCAAAATTGACCGGGTTGAGCTTCCAACCGGTTGTGACCGAAGAGACATCTTCGTACAGGCCGGCTATGAGCGCAACATGTCCAGGTCTTGACTCTGTAGGCATCCGGGTGTGCGACACACCAAATGTACCATGTTCGAGAACGCGGGACCGTAGGAAGGGCGCCAATGGCCGTGGCTCAACAGTGCCTGGCGCATCTCGCGATGACGGAGAGGGATCTGGGAAAGATTGGAACGCTTTGTCAGCTCGAAGGCCATCTCCAACGAAGAGCACAAGCCTTTGCGCAGGGGCTGCTGCTCCTGAAGTGCGATTAACCTCGAAAGGCTTCATCCCATGGACGATGGGGCTTTTGAAGTAGACATCGAATATTGTACATATGTAGACGCCATGGAATAGGACGCAAATCAACAGAAAGAAAAAGCGCTCCATCACTGCAGTGCCTCAGCGTTTGGAGACTGAAAAAGGCGGAGGCCTCGGAGTCAAGTCCACCACTGAATGTCGCGGCGCGGTGTCACCGAAGAGACCCGAAGGTGGGATACCAAGGGTGTCTTGGGCATAAGGAACGGACGAGACGATCTCATCGCTCGGTAGATAGCGTAGGCATGCAGACTTCAACACTGTATGACACTGTATACATGAAGGCGAGCTGTCAACGCGATTTCGCGGAATTTTGAGTGGCAAGTCTAGGCTAATATAACTCTAATCCACGCAGCACAGAAGTGTACGGATAGCCCCAGTCGATCAGACGCTCTCCAATCTCCCAAACACCTAAACCATGGGCTTAAAACGAACTTACAGTCGTAGAAGTGATAGAATTCAAACTCAATTCATATAACAGTATTTTTTTATATGAAGAGCACCAGACTCTGATTGTCTCCAGCAACCATGGCTACAGCAAAGATCCGTCATCTATTGAGCTGGCATCGCCGTACCTTCACCATGGCCCCCGTTCCTGATAACAGTTATTATTATACTATTTTGCGACTTCTCGGTACCTGGCGTGCATTATGGCCTATCAGTCTCGCCATATCAAGCCCGAGTAAGCTTTCACCTTGACTAGGCGATCCCAGAAATCATTTGTTGAGTGGCTTGAAAGTCTCTGTCATTTCCCTTTTCAGTCACTCGATATCTACCAACTCCACTGTAAAGTAGATTAACCTCACCGCCACTTCCTATCTCTCGTTCTTATCCGGTTATCTTGTTTCGTGAGCTATCAATAATATTCGACCGCGTACTTTGACCATTGCGTCTTTCCGAGTCATCCCTGAAGATCGCCCCTGTGAGTTCTGGTTCTAAGAACAGCAAGATATAAAAACTACGCATTCTTCCCTCTATTCTCTTAAAAATCAATAAATCCTCAATCAATTGATAACCATTCCTCTTTGTTTTTCCGTCTAGGATACTGCCATCGGAAGAAACCTGCATTTAATCGTTTACTTACGCCAGATTCCTTCAGGTATTCAAGCAATCGGTATTGCTCGTCTTCCACTTCTCCTTTTCCAGGCTCTATACCACTCACCAAAGAAGCGGAGTCCGGTTCGCAACATCGATATTGTTCCATCGATTCAACCTCGTCCTACTGTCCCCCACAGTACGGTGCTAAAGATCCCTTCGGCGCGTTGACCATTTGCCCACATCTATCCTCGACAACCTCCATCTCCATTCGATGGCCTCCAGAATCATCGCATTTGGCGTTCCTTCCGCCCTTGCACTTGGTGGAGCCCTCACAGCGTCGTCCATGTTTGCCAGTAGCCAGAAGGATGAAAGCCCCAACAGCCGAACTTCAAAGAAGGGCCCGGCGTCGCAAGGCAGTGTTTTCGACTTCAATGCGACATTCCTCGGTCAAACTTTAAGCTATAAGAAAGATCAAGTTGTTGCGACTGTGAGGGAGGTTGGTAAAGAGCTAAAGCAGACTGGGTCTAAGGTTATTGAAGGCTCGATTTAGGGCAAGTGAGTTTGTTGTCCGTACGAGCGTGAGACTTGCGCTCACCATTTTCTCAGCTTGGTACTCTCTACTCATTGTATGGACAGATCTAAGGCCACCAGGCTTCTCTATGCAGCTTCATAGCGCGGCGGTACCCTATACTTTCGGATCTTTGCGGGAAGCGACTACATCCGATTCATTTAAGCGACCTGGTTAATTCCGAAAGGTTCTATTCCTGTTATAGCGAAGTTTTACGCCCTGTCATTCCAAAATCTAAGTAATCACTCCCCACACATCACCCTACGCAGAAAGTCTTGGGTGGTGTGTGCCCTAAGGAGGGTGGCGTGTGTGGAGTGGCTACCTATCTATACCTTGCCATAGTCTTCCTCCGCATCTCTCTTTGATATAACCTGGAGGAACAGGACTAGTGGGTTATGATAACCGTTTTGGTGGGCTGCGGTCAAAGTGCAAATCATCAAATGGAAATGGCATATGTCTGAGAAGTTCATAAACCACTAAACTTACTATGTTCATCTATGTGCCAATGCCTAGCTGCTAGAAAACAACGCTGTCGCCTTGGTGGGTATCAGTTGAGATCCGGCTGGAGATCCGCCTCCAAGTACTCCTTGTCTTTAATAATTGAGGACGCCGCGCCGGTGATCGGGTACACGGAGGATGAGAGCTTAGAACGCCGTGCTAAAATACGTGCCAATCAGTCATTCAGACACGTTATCCAGCGAAGAGGTAGGAGGCCGCCCCATTTTCGTCCCTAGCTCCAAACCTCGATAGAGACTCGGACACCGTGGGTAATATCGCTAACAGATCGTGAAAAGACCCCTTCAAGACTGCCTTCAGAGCGTGTTATGTAAACAAGGCGAATGATCCCATATGTTCACGGAGCCGATTGAAGTGCCTTGACAGCTTTTTCGACTTCATCCGTTGCGATGCGTTCCCATTCCTCACGTTTTCCTTCGTTGGCTGTTCCCGTGTCGCCGACTACGTCGTAAAGCATTCGTGAAACGTTGCGATTGATTTCCGTATATTGATCTTTGTCCACGGTGTTATTTCTGTAGTGCGGCTTTAACGCAGCACTGACCAGCTTTTGCAGATCAGCCTTCACTGACAATGGCATACTCATGCGTGTTGGAGAGGTATTCGTGGAACGCGACGGACTGGAACTCGGTGGAGAATGGTTGCGGGTTCGACCTTTGCGAGCTTCGTCGTTTCTTGGTTGGTTCTCGCCTGCGCGACGATGTTGAAACTGGTCAGGGGGAGACGTTGAAGGCGAAAAGTCTGCAGAGGGGTACAGTGGTTCGACGTTGGAGGTCAGCGGGAGTGGCGAGCCTGGTCGGAAGGCACAAGGAGGTGGAGGTGTTGCAGATAATGCGCGAGGGCTGGCATAGTTCGAAGTTGCTGGTGAGGCTCCAGGCGATAACATCTGGGGTGAGGAGCGACCAGTAGCTGACGAATGCGAAGGACGAGGCTGGGCTAAATCGGCAGTAGACGACGATTGCACTTCTCGAAGAAGGGACTGAAGGAAGCTTGGACCATGGTCACGGGATAACGGAGTCGATGGATGAGCATTGCGGGATGAAGACTGGCCTGTAGTAGAGCCGAGACGCGAGGCAGGGGCCTCGGCGGAAGAATCGGACGGAGTGTCAACGAGATCCATGGTGCGACGAGTTCTCGGACGTTTGAGTTGACGCTCGGGCTGTGGTACAGGTTCGGCGTCTGATGGAGAAGCAGTGACCGATTTCCTCTTCCTTCGGTTGGGGTTTGGATCTGCTTGGATTTCTTTTGCTTTCTCGAAAGCATTCCAGGCTCTGATCTCCGCCGGTGACTCGGACTCCAAAGATGGCACCTGAGGTCTTTCGCGAGCATGTCGAAGATCAAGCAGCGCTGAAGCCGTGTCCCGGAATCTGTTGGCTCCACCTTGTCTCTCGGCGACCTGAAAACGCCGTTCCCATTGTCGGAACTCTCGCCGTTGCTGACTCAAGGCTTGCTGCTGCCCGTTCGTGCGAGAAGCAGCGGCATCTTCCTCGAACGGAAAGTCTAGATCGAGGTTCAGTCTGTCCCAGACAGTCTGCCACACTCGAGCCCAGCTGGAAGACGGGGCCTGTGTGTGACCTCTTGCATTCCTTCGTTGGCTGCGTGTGCGTCGGTCTGTTGAACGATGCGAATATTGAGCTCGTGGTGTAGGGTGCGCTGCGCTTTCAATAGCTCGCTGTGTCGCACAAGCCTCGCAGAACCAGTGGCCTGTGGGTATCTCATCCAAATCGACGCAATAGGTATGGAACTCTACACCGCATCCGTCGCAGCCGAGCAAATGATCCTCATTATCATCTTCACCACATAAGGGGCATGGTTGGTAGTCTAAGTCGTCTTCGAGGTCCTCGGTGAGCATGGAAGGATCGATGTCAGCAACCTGAGTTCGGTCGGCAACTGCATAGGATGAGATGACAGGCCCTGAAAGGATGTGATTAGACTCTTACTGGTACAGAAGTGGATTGCTACGACTTACCTCCCGTCTTTTGGCTCAGATCGACTTGGTTAAAGCTCTGCCGACAAATGGGGCAACTGTTGGCTCGTTCCACCCAAGGTTTTAGGCACTCGTTGTGCAGATCATGACCACAGGGAAGGAGATGTGCAATCAACTCTTCGTGGATTTCACTGCTTTGTGAACGAGACCTGCGGCTAATGTCTCGGGTAGCTCCATGCTTTGCTGCCTCTTCAGACTTGATGGCTTGAGTGTCGGAGCGGGGCAAATCATTGGCGCTTTCTCCAAGGTCACCAAGACAGACGATACACGTCTCAGCCATCTTTGGTTATTTTTATGCTGTTTGGAAGAATTCTAGAGAGATTTGAAGTCATGAGGAGAAAATGGAGAATTGGGGGTGTTGAAGATGGTAAGAGAGGAAGAAGGAAGTCCAGCGGAAACCGCCTTTTAGTGACCCGCGCTAGCCCGATAGGACTAGTGATATGCACGACACCAACGATGAAGTTCCGCATCACCTGCACCCTACCTGATAGTACCTTTGCTCAGGCGACTCGCTTATACATGTACTGTATGACACGTGGAAAAGTAGGGAGAAAGGAGCAAGCTTGAAGACCTACCAAGCAGGACTCAGATGTGCTTTTTTCGGTCTTTCCTGGAAGCAATTCAGCCTATTCGTACCTATCTATTTCTGATATGAAATGATGAGTAGCACGTGCACCATTCGGAGGTGACTGCGGTAGCGAGTATTGTATACGGAAGATAACAAATGCGTGGCGGTGAAGCTCAGCCTTAAGGTAATAGAGCCGCAATGAAGTGATATCAAGCATCGCGAAGTGAGCCTGAACGCAGCCTGAGAGTACTGTAAAGGTAGCACTGCTCAGCCTTTCACCTTCAATGGTACCTGAGGGCCTCTGTTGGTTAGTCGTGACTCGGATCTTCCTGGGACAGCCTCAGCGCTTCACAAAGCTTCGTATGCTGGGCCATCGAATAGACGGAGATTGTCCTGGTCGAGCCTTTGCTGCTGGCACAACATAAGATGCCGCAGTCCGATTCAATAAGCTCTTGCTCTTCGACCTATCTCTACGCACGAACTTTGTAGCTGGCGTGTAATCCGAAAATTCGGACATTCGTCAGTGGTTGATGAAGCAGCTGTAGCAGGTAGACTGTAGCGGTCTCGGTTGAATTAGTCTCACATGCATGATCTGATTCGCTTCTTTCTGTTCGGCCGAGGTCTGCTGATGGTAGACCGAGTCCGCGCAGCAGAAAGGAAGAAGGGCCCGTAGACGTTGGCTTTGATTGATACTGCTTCGAGCTATATGCTAGCGTTCATCTCGGACAGCCCTCTGAAAGGACACGTATTCATCAAGCAGACTCCATGCAGTATCTCCACTTTAACTAGACCTCCGCAATCTCCCTCAGTCGGCGTATTGTGGATCTGGTGGCAGCGGCGGCAGGGGTTCTGCGCCTACAGTTAGACCTTTCTGACTGGCACCCTTTTACTTATGCGGTTCGGCATGTATCTTCTTGGAACTTACGAGACGACCCAGGCTCCGCCAGCAACGGTTTTCTTACACGATCGACATTGCCAGATTCCGACCGAATGTCGCTTCACCGAAGTCTTGCCGCAGAATGTGCAGGTGTATCGCGCGTGTTGCGTGATTTCCATCTTCTTGACTTGTTTCCGGAGGGAGGCACCATATCTATACGTAGCCTGATTAGTCCCATACGTCTGTCCTGATTCGTGGAGCAGGTGGGTGCTGGTGCGCTGGGCTTCGCAGTGGCATACCTGGTACCGTATTTGCCAGTAACGCCGACCTCTGGAGGTTGATGTCAGTGATAGTCCACTCATAGGTGACCATACAAGGGTTAAAGCTCACTCTTGGTTCGCTTCGTCATGTCGACAGTGATTGATTGTCGTGGTAATTGATGAGACTTGATGGATGAATTGTCAAGATGGGTGGTGTGCGTTGGAGACAGCTAGTGCGCTCGCTTGGCCCTACGAAGCCTTGGCCTCGATCCTCGGATGTTCTTTGCCTCAGCCCTCAGACCTGTGGAAAAAAAATCCAACCTCAATTCGAACCCTTGCGCTTCGCTTATATTTAGGGTCGCGCTAGAGTTAACGCTAGACATTAGTTCTGCGCGAAGAATTGCACTACTATTTAGTATATCTAAGTACGTCTATATGCGACAAGAACAATATTATAGTATTGTTTAGATTTTTTTTTATCAAATGTAAGAACAAAATTTTCGATTCTTGTTAAAAAAACAAGTTTTTAGTAATAATATATTAAAGTTTTTACAATATATTTTTATATTATTTACTTTTAACTTTATTAAAAAAAAACTCGAAATATTATTGTTATAACTTTCGACAATAAGATTTTTTTTCTCCAAGTATTTATACTTTACTTGATAATACTATTTAATATTTAATATTTAATTATTATTAATTATAATATTGTCTTTAAGATAACAATTTTAAAAAAAGTTAGAATTGCAATTTCTACAAAACTATATTAGCTCTTTAGTTGTTTTTTATTATTGTATTTGACATTTTTAATTAACAAATTATTTCTTTAATAAAACAAAAATATTGTTAAATTTACAAAAATAAATTTTGTTAATATTTATTATTAGAAGTTTATTCTCTTTCTTAAAAATTATTTTTTTGCGCAAAATTCTTTTTAAATTCGATTCTTAAATCTCGAAGCTATAATATAATAAAATAGCAAAAAAAACAAACAAAAAATATAGTATCTATTATAGAGAGAAAGTGTTACGATGATCGTACTTTCCTTACATGGCAGGAATGGTATTTCTTGCTTGACAAGATATTCCTTGGCACTATATTTAGATTTGAAGAACTTTTCTTCTTCTAGCTAGTAATTCAATTCTTTTTTATTATCAATGTTCTTCTTGCAGTGCGTATTTCGCATCATTTGATAGCATTAACTCATGTTTAATAATCAATTTCTACATTAATTGCAATCAAAGAAGAATATCTCACCAAAGAGAAATTATCTTATTAAAGAGAAATTATCTTATCATCATTTTTGCTTCTTAGAAGCCTGCTTTATCGAGTCGTGAAGTCTACTTTTTCGCGACAAAAATTGCCTATTAAGAAGAGAATATCTTATCAATATTTCGTATCATTTTTTCGCCAGCAATCTTGACGTCGTCGCCAAAACTATCGAATAAAATCATCGAATTTGCGTGAAAGCTAAACGATTTTCTAATAAAGATCAACGAATTATCGTTAAAACGACTTAAGAAATTCTTGTCTATTTTGTAAAATGTACTAAACAACACTTTCAAGTTAATAACTATCTATATAGCGATCACAACTAGTGAGTGTTCAAGATTTGCTAAGTCGTTCTACTATTCATCAAATTAAGTTGTGAATCGATCGACTTTTATAAGAGCAATAAAGACTTTCGTAATAGGCACAAAAGTCTATCGACAAACGCCAATTTACTTCAACTTCTTCTTCTCTTTGCAAACGAAAAAGTCAAAGAATTTAATTAAGAAAGAAAGCATTTTGCAAAGCTCGAAGCCTTCAACTTTACGCATCGCTATACGATTTCAAGAAGTCGACAATACTTCTATATCAAAAAGAAATTAACGTTCGTTCGAATTTTTTATATCGATTTTATCGATCTTTTTCATTTTACTTGTTCAAAAGACTTTTTTTAACTTTCGAAACGAGTTTATATCTCTCATTACTTAAACGTCTTCCAAATCAAGCTCTTTCGAAGCTCGCACTATTGACGCTTCAAAGAAAAAAAGACGAGAAACGAACGAAACATTCAAAAACGATCAAAGAAAAGATATCTCGTTCATTCGAATAAACATATTACGAACGATAACGTTAGTTATGGCAAAAAACGAAGATCTAGTAAACAATTTCGCAATGCAAGAGCTTATTAATTAGACGATAACTAGAGCATTAGCAAGTTAGAATGCTTAATTGAACAAATTACTTTCGCTTGTCGACCTTTTGAATTTAATAGATTTTGCTAATTAGTAAGACTCTTTAGAATAATAGAGTTCTTCAAAATTAATTGAATCAATCAATAATAATATCTTAAGAGATAACGTCATGTTTCGAGTCTTCGATTTAGATTATTTTTATTCAAATCTTGAGAAACTTTATGACATGTTACGATTATGCATTGATCTAGGCTAGATCTAGGCTAGATTAGCCCTAGCTCGTCGCTAGCCCTACTTGTACTAGCGTGCTCGCGATCGCGCACATATCTGTTGTGCGATCTCCTCTATATTTAATTCTTATGCTTTTAGTATTAGTTAATACATACTTATATGATTCGCTCTATGCAGGCCTCTAACATGACAAGAGCGACATCGTCATTATCGAAAAGAAAATTATCTATCGAGAGATATACATTTTTTGTCGCAAAGTAGGCGACTATGCCATTATCGTTAAGAAAGAGAAGATTAGAAATTACATGTCTACATGCTTTCGAAATAACGCATTGTACTAATAATTAAATAATCTTACTTAAGATAAGAAAGATGCAATGATGATTTTGCTCAATGAATTAGATCGTATTCTTTGTTATCTAAAGAAGCAATTCAAAATCTTTATGTTAGCGATTCAAGATAAGCTAAATCAAGAAATCATTTTCGTAAAGAATTCGCAAAACGAGAAAAAATCGTACGTGTATATGCAAAATGTAGAGTTGTACGTTACATAAACAAGTTTAAGCGAAAATCTAACTAAGACGATCTAGGTTTAAAATCACTTATCGTTAGAGTTTTAGATAATTATATTGTCGTTAACAACGAATATTTCAATTTAGAAATTCGACAAATTGATAACGAATAAAAAGAAAATGTGACAACGTATTGTTTCATCTTAAAAGAAAAATAAGAAGCGAAGTGAGAAAGAAAGTCGATCTTCAAATAAATTAAAGAATAAATCAAAAGTTAACAAAAAATCTCGTCGTAATCGTTCGTAAACACGAACAAATAAAAGAATTTTTACAAATTGTTCTTTCTTTGATCGCTATTTTAAACAAGGACAAGATGACTTTTGTTCAAATTATTAAAAATCTTACTTTTCTTTGTATTAGCAAAATTTCTTATTTTATTAATCAAGTTTTTTTTCTTTGCAATAGAGTTTTTCTTATTAAGAAGAAGACTCAAATTTTTTTACGTCAATAATAAAATAGAAGTTTACACGAATTAACAAAACGCAAATATGTTTAGATCGAATTTAATTTAAACTTATTTAAGTTAATCAAATGTCTAAAACATTCAAAGCTAAAAGATTGTCTTATCTTCGACAAAACAATTGCTAATAATTATTGTCAATAATCTTAATTTCTATTAAAATAGATTATACGATCGAGATAAAATTCTTATCGTAAAGAGAGAACGCGATAGATTCTTATACTCTTACGAAACGAATAACGCAAATTTTTCTCTCTAAGTCTTAAATTCGTAAATAACACATTAATAGATTTAATTATACTTCGATAATTAAGACGAAAATTAAGATCAAAAAGATAAAGAAGAAGCAAGAGCATATTACGATTACGCGTTAACGAATATCGAAGCGACGCATTCTTGAAATCGCGAAATTAATTCTCGTGACAAGGTTTTCAATAAAAAGAAGAACGAAAACAAGAAAAATAACAAGAATGTTAATAGTTTCTTTGTCGACGTAACATATTATATCTCTTCACAAAAGAACATTGTCGATAAATTAATCTATTAACGATGTCAAAATACTTTTGATTTCAAAAACAAGCTTCATGTTCACGTGCGATCGTGCAAAAAAAAAAGAATTAACAAAAGTTCTTAGAGTTTATCGCTAAGAATTTTCGACAACATTAGTTCCCAAAATTAGATTTTTCGAATATAATTGCACGAAAGATAATAATCTTATCGATAACATTTTTCAAAGAGAACGAAATAACATTTAGAGCATGACATTATGTCACAACGATAATCAAATATAGCGTCAACGATTTATTAAATCTCTTTTGTGTGAATTTTAATTGCAACATATTTATAATGAATATTGCTTTCGTCAAAGCGAAGATATTTAACATAAAGATTAAAAAATGTTTTCTAGTTTTATTAAGAGACATCGACGCGACAAAATATATTTTAAACAAATAATTCTTTGTAAACGTCTATTTGAAGAGCGAGAATAAAAACGATAATAAAGTGATTGTTCACATTCGTTACGAAGTTCATTTAATAAATGATTTTAAAATGATTTTTTTTATAAACATGAACATTCTAGAATCGAAACAAATAATCAAAGATATATTGAGTCGAAAATTAAGATTTAAATCTTATAAAGAAGTTTTAATATCTTGCGAAATAAAAATCAAAAAAATCGTTCGAATTTGTCGAACAATTTGTACGACGAAAAAGAAAATAATAATCGCGAGATTAATAGCAAAGATTGCTATAACTTTGAAAAAAAAATTAAACTTTTTAAGCGTAATTTTCTTTTCGAATTTACAATGTTGAGAACGTATGTTTATTTTATGAATGCGAACTTTCAATTTATCAATTTTCGCAAAAATAAAGAATTTTCGCTAGAACTTGATAATCGTCGTCGTGTTAAACGTATCATAAAATACAAAAATAAAGAATGTTATATTGTGAAAAAAAAGAATCACTTTCTTGCGACGATTTCTTTCTTCGAAGATCATTTAATCTTGTTGAAATTAAATTTTGCTAAAATACGTCTCTCTCAAAAGATCATTTTAAAAAAAATGAAAGCTCAATTGAAAAACAGCATTATTATCTATAATTTATCTAACGAAATTGCGAAATATGTCAAAATAATTAATCGTCATTTAAGAATTTGAGAAAATATCGACGATACAATAGATCTTTCTCTCAAAGAACACATGAAAATCTTTATAGTAACTAATTGACAAATCACTATTGACGCGAAATTAGCGCACAAAGTTCATTCATTAAGTTAGAAGTTAAAGATTTTGATCGATAAGAAATTCGACAAAATGCATGCATAAAGTAGACTAAAATAATTTAAGAATTTTACGCTCTTTAAATTTTCTATCTTCGTAGTGTGAAAAATCGTATATGTTGATTTAAACGAAAAGCTCATTTAAAAAGGCAAGACGATAATAGATATTCGAGATTTAAACGCTATTAACGTTACGAATTTGTATTCTTTGTCATTACAAGAAAATGTAATAATTAAATTATAAGATTGCTCTCATATTATCGTTGTAAACGACAACAATCAATTTTATTAATTTCTAGTTAAAGAGAAACATCGAAATCGTTTTACGACTATCTTTTACAAAAGAAAAGAGCAATCGAACGTCGCTTTTATGAGTTTCAAAAAATCAATATTGTACGTTCAAAATAAGATAAACAAATTTCTTAGATTTTATTGCGATTTCTACAAATGTTATATCGACAATATTGTGATTTTTTCACGCAATATTGTCAAGCATTTGACGTATTTTAAGATTATCTTCGTTCTATTTTCTTAAATAAGAATCTCTTTGAAACTTAAGAAATTGTATGTCGAATATTCATTTATAACATTATTAGAATAGCATATTAATGATTTAAATCTCTAGACTTTCAAAGAAAAGTTTGTTGCGTTAAAGAAACTTAGTTTCTCTAAAACGTTAAAGAACTTAAAGATCTATTTAGAAATAACAAATTAACTTCGATCAAAAATTGTCTACTATGCGCAAATAGCAAAAGTTCTATAGAATCTTAAAACAAAATTGCTAAAGAAATCTTTAACTAAGAATAAAAAGATTCGAACGCAATATTGCAAGAATACTAATATTACTCTTAGCGACGTAGAACTACAAAGCTTTAAAATGCTTCAATAACAATTAACAAAAAAGAATATTCTTTATTATCATAATTTTCAAAGACAAATATATATCGACATAGACAAATTCAAGAAATATGAATTCGAAATTTATGTTTATCACGTAAAAGATAATTTTAGCATCGATTTCTTTCAAGCAATTAACATTCAAATTATAATGTATCTTTTCAAAGTACTAAATAACGTCAAAAAGAAATATTGATTAACAAAACTTAAAGTGGCGACGTTTGTCTAAACACTTAAGAAAATTCAACATATGTTAAATCATACTTTAGAAAAGTTTATCGTAATTTTTATTAATTATTTTGCGACGATCGACATTGCTAAGCAAATCAAATTATTATTTTCTTTCGTTAATCGAATGAATTTACGACTTATTTGCGCCTCACAATATATCTTATAGTTTTCTTTTAACATTAGATAAAAAGCGAGAAAGCACAATATTATTTTTGACGCTCTTTTACAACTATTGCGAAAAAATTATTCTTAAAATGATTTTACGAGCGACGAAATTCTAGACAAGATATCAACGTATTACGTCACTTTGATTAAGATGACTTCACTTTTTAAAAAAAAATTAACGAAGATTTACAAAATGAATAAAAAGTGATTTAAAATCTACGAAATGCTTCTTAGTTAACGCGAAAAGAATCGTAATAATTGATAAGAGAGTCAAAACTATTTAGTCAACTTAAGACAAATATTGAAAAGACGAAAATTTGCTATCATTATTTTGACAAAAGTTTTAGCTTTAGCAAAAACTTAAGCTATGATCTCGATGCTCAATACAATAAATATGGCGAAAAAGTCGACAAATTCGAAAACGACAAGACTAAAATTTGCTATTATAATTTTAACAATTTCGACGACATTAAAGAATTTTAAGAAGACTACTACTTCGAAAGAGTTAACGACATTAAAGAAATTAATTAGGTTAAAAGAAATCAAAATAGAAGATATTCAATTTATACTAAAGAAAGAACTCGTTTACTTTCAAGACAAAAAGAATAAACAACTAAGATTGTGCATTTCTAAAGCTACAAAAGCGAAAATTTTTAAGCTATCGTATGATGCACAAACGCACGAAGAATTCTTACGCATTTATGATAAAATTATAGTTAATTATTACATGAGAAACTTGATTAGACGATTAAAAAGATATTTAAAACATTGCTTATCATATTAGTTTAATAGCATAATCAAACATCGTTTGTATAGATAGCTAAAGCTCATTATCACAAAGTCGAAAATATTTTATATCATTATTATTGATTTTATTCTCGTGTTGTCGAAGCTATCAAACGAGTACAATTCTCTCATGTTGATAATAAACAAATTTTCCAAACGAATTACGACGATAATCGAGAAGACGACTTTCTTAATCGAAGAATAAATTGTTAAGCTCATTGACGCTCTCTCGAATTAAAGTCTCTCTTTATGCATTATTTTCGATTAAGATAGAAAATTTCTATTCGCTTTATAAAAAGCAGTTTTTCATTCGTTAGAAGTCGATTTACTATATTTTATTGCTTATTATTTATAGTTAAATAAACAATCAAAAAGATCGAATTAGACAATCGAAATAGTATTACGTCACTATCTTACAACGAATTTGAGCGTTAATTGAAAGCGTTTTGCCATTAGTTTGCGTAATATTCTAAACAACTTCAAGAATGCGTCGACAAGAAAATCTTCAAATGAATTAATTTATAAGAAAATCGTTTGCGACATTCTATCATTAGCTAGCTTTTACAAAGAGAACATTAATTACGTCGCGAAGAAAAAAAGAAATTAAAGAGAAATTGCAAAATTTATGACGTTCGTTAACGTAGAAATGAAACTTCAATACGACAATCGTTATTATCGCTCATTTTAAGAAAAAGTGATAAGATTTTTCTTAAGCTTCATTTCGAATACAAAATTTCAAGTTTAAAAAATTTTAAGCTCTCGAATTAAAGAGTAAAGTCTTTCACAATTTTGAAAGTCTATGAGCATCTAGCTTTTAAACTAGATTTGTCTCTTAATTAGAAAATTCATTGGATGATTTTCATCGCCATGCTAGAACTTGCGTCAAAGAAAAAAGATTCGTATTTTAGAGTCGTAAATATCGAATTATTGTCTATGAACAATGTCAAAGAAAATAATCGATATAAGTTCGAAAAATTGTTTGACGAACGTGTAACGTCGCGCGACAACAAAGATCAAAGCAAAAAAATTGTCTAGTATTTAGTCAAATGAAAAGATTAAGACCCAACGCATAACGTATAATACGATAAAGTCGACTTGAAGAAAGGGTCAAATTTAATTAGTGATTACTTGAACATTTACGACGCACAATTAATACGAGAATATCAAAACTCGTGAAGCAACATCATTTGGGCTAAAACAATAAACGAATCTACTAAAGTGTGTTTTGTTTACAAAAACTCGAGATTCTTGTTCTAATTGCTCGTCGAAAACGTATTATTACGAGATTGTCTTATAAAAGTGTCTTTGTTTAATATATGTTTTACTTGCAAATAAACATCGAAATTCTTAGAGCTCATGAGCGCGCAAAATGCGTCAACTTTGCTTTATAGTTAAACACAACATTAACATCAATATTCTTTACGTTGTAGCAATGAATTTCGTTGCTTTTGCTCTCGCATAAGAATATTCATTAAACAAACAAAAAGAAATCAATAAGAAGATATTAATTACGAAACGAAATAATAATCGAAAAACAAAAGCTTAAAGAAATCGTTTCTTTAAACGTGCAAAACGACTAATAGTGCGAACGAGAGAAATAGTCAATAGTTTAGCCTTACTTCGCATAGAATTCGCATACTATAGCAAATTAACTAAACGCACAATATAGGAAACAAGAGCAAAAAATGCGACGCAAAATCTTATAGACATTAATGTCGTCTTCGAAGACATAAGACTAGAAATTGCTCTTAAGATTTTTCGAAAATGAAATATTACATTAATAAGAGTTATCGTAATCTATTGATTGCCTTATTACGACAAAGACTTATCAAAGAATAGATTACTTAACATAATTTATTAGCAATTCGACAAGCTTCAAGAAATCTTTGTTAAAACAATAGAAAAAGTAGCTTTACAAATTCTAAATCTATCAAATCTAGTCTTATACTTAAGAAAGAAATTAATTGCTACTTTGATTCTTAACAAGTATAGATTCAAATTATTGTTATTGACGAAAAAGAAATTCACTTGACGAAATCGTTCAATTATTAAAAATTGCTACTTGGCAACAATTATAAACGATCGCTAGCGCGTTTTTGACTTAATAGAACAAGACAAATATCTAAAAGATAAAGTCAAGACTTTAAAAAAACTACTTAGAGCGTGCAACGAGAACAAAAAAAAGTTGACTTTTACATTAATGATGTTAATCGTTTATGATGTGATAACGATCGCGAAAATTCTTTTCTTCCTAGTAATTTACTTGGGAATCGAAATTACTATTTTGATCTCGTCAATAATCGACTATCGTGACGAATCTACTAATTTTAGGCATTTTGTTTTTAAGACTTAGAGAAAATATTAAATATATCTTGATTTTTAGAGTTCAAATTTACTCGAGGTTTTCGATCAAAATAATAATCTTAAAAATTTTGCTCAATTGTCATTTCAAATGCATTCGAAGAAAATAAGAATAAAATTTCTTAAAAAAAACTCATTATTTTATTAGAAATGAAAGCAATTGCAACATTTCAAAAATACGAAGCTAATTTAAAAGCTTTGATAAAATTAATGTTTTAAAATTCTTTACTTCGTCGATTAATTACACACATATATAATACGAAACTAAGAGCTCGCAAAATATTAAACGTAAACAAAGACTTTTATCTATTCGTAAAAGAAGCACTTGCCATTAATGTGCTTGAACAATTTGAAAAATACGATAACTTTAAATTAATTGCAATTCTACTTTTTCTTGCACACTACGATGTAATAATAATAGAAATTCGTCTACTAAAATCGTCAATGACACGCGCCTTTTTTAGCGCATCTATCGAGGTCATTATATTTCTTAATATCATTGACAACTTAATGTTAACATTCGAAAAAACTCATAATCTCGCGATCGCGACTTTCGACTCTTTTTTATCTTTCTTTTACATTTGCATTACAACATCAAAATTCGATTTTACAATTTCCACAAACTTCGATCTCTTAATATCAAATATGTCAATTATGAATGACGAATCGCGTTCTTTCTTTTATGACGCGCCAATTTTGAATAAGCTCAATTTCGATAATTTTTCGATCGAATACTCTTCGAAGAATTGCGCGATTTTGTTCGATCGATAGCTTTACGAGATTTGTAACGTCAAGACTACGACACAAGAACTATATTGGCGAAAGACTTTCGCCAATAAAAGAACAATAAAAGCCAATGTGTCAAGTAACGAAAAATCAATTCTTCTTAGAAATTTATCGACTTAAAAGAATTATTACGTCGTGGCATACAAGAACATCTAGCTCATAAATAATTTTTAACGCGTCAAAGATAAACACAATATTTTTGTCAAAGAAAGAAATGAAATCGCTATCGATAAATCTACGAAGTCAACGATTTTTCTTAAAGATCTCGTCTTAAAGCAAGAATCTAATGACGACGAAAATAAAGATGACAAATTTTCTAAAAATAAGTTCGACAAAGAAGCGACAAAAAATAAGACAAAAAATAAGAAACTAAAGAACAACAATGAATTCTTTGAGAAAAGTGAAATTAATCGAAAAGCGAGAACGAAGAAAGCAACGAAAAAGCTTAGAACAAAAGAGAATAAGCGCAAGAATCGCAATCTAAAGAAAAAAGACGTCAAAAAGATCAAAAAAGAGATTGTCTTAATTGAGTCAAATATTTCGATGTCTTTTAAGAAGAATATTTCGACGCTTTTAATTTTAAAAACAAATCGCATGATTGCAATTCTAGTGGAAAGCTACGCCAATGTACGCAAAAATTTGTTACGAATGCAATCGCTAGCTAAGGCAAACATTATTGTGAAATTATTCAAAAAGAAAACAAAGAATGCGAAAAAGTCGTAAAATGCCATTAAGGACTTCGTCAACACGACGATATTAACTCTTATTTGGCATTATTTACTCTTGATCTTCGTCAATTCAACAAAAATAAAGAATGCAAATTTCGCTACAACGAAAGACTAGTTATCGCACGTGACAATCTACGCATACGAAGCTAAATGCAAGATTTTTCTTAAAGAAAAGTCACACATTATCGAAGAAGTTGTGAGCGAAACTTTCTCGTAATCAATAATTTTAACACGAATACGTATATCGCTAAGAAAATGTTTTCTTGTCGTTAACCTCTACTACGATTCTCATTTTTCAAGCGATCTTTTTCGACTTTATCATTATAACTCGCTTTCGATTTAACAATCGATAAAAACGTATTATCACGAATTTTTGAATCTTGCTCTAGTTGTTTCTTCTTGCGTTTTTTTCTTCGATTAAAATCTCGTCTCTAGTTGTTTGTCAAAAATTCTTTTCTTTGCGATCGACAACTTTTTAGCATCTTTTAACACCATAAAAGGCGTATCATTAGCGAAAATTCTGCCTCTAATTGTTTGAATTTTCACTATGACACTAATAATCTTTCTCACATTTCGATCGTTTTTATAGATTCTTTTCATCTTCGTCTTTTCGACGACGAAAATTCTTGTCGTCTACGATTATTCCTTTTCGATTCATCTTTTCGACGACGAGAATTCTTGTCGCTTGCGACTATTTCTTTCGTCTTCGTCGCCATCGAAGACGATAGCATATCAAGAAGATTAAGAGCAAATGTTACGATAATCGTACTTTCCTTACATGACAAGAATGATATTTCTTGCTTAACAAGATATTCCTTGGCACTATATTTAGATCTAGAGAACTTTTCTTCTTCTAGCTAGTAATTCAATTCTTTTCCATTATTAGTGTCCTCCTTGTAGTGCGTATTTCGCACTAGAAAGTCGATATTAATATTAATTTTTGTATCTTTATTGTCGAAGAATAAAATAACAAAATTTATTAAAAAGATATTTAGATTTAAAATAAAAAAGAAGCAATTACAAACTTTTGCAATTACTATAAAAAAATAGAATTATAATAGCTAAAATAGAATTTAACAAAAGTCTATTATATTAAATATTATCTCTTTTGTAATTATTTACAAGAATTGTATTAACTATTATATTACTCTTAATTTTAAAGAAGAATTAGTATAAAAAGTTTTAACAAATTAAAAACTATTAATTACTAATTCTAAATAATAACAATAACAAATTTAATATATTAAAGAAAATACAATAAAAGTACTATATATATAGTAAGTTACAATTATAAATCTAAACAAAAACAAGAACTTATTACAATAATATTTACAAATTTCGAGATTATTATATTAAAGAATTTCTTTAACAAAGTTCTAAATAATAATTTTTTTTAATTGCAACTTTATATATTAATTATAAACACATTGTATTTAATTAATAAGTAAAAGAATTTTAAATTAAAATATAATTGTTTTAATATACTTTATATACAATTTTAATTCGAAATACTTATTATTAAACTATCGACAATATCAAATAACAAAATACTAGAAAATATTAAAAAACAATATAAGTTTTTTTGCAAAATAAAAATGTTTCAAATATCTCTTAATAGATCGAAGATATATTTGCAATTTAGCAAACTAAAATATCTTATAAAAAATATAAAAGATTATAAATATATATTGCTTAATACAATTTAGAAGTTAGAAGATATATTTAAAACAATTATATATATTAACAAATTAATTAAATTAATAAAATATACAAATATATATAACAATAAATAATACAACTAAATTATTTAAAACAAGCAATAAAGTAAATATAATCAATATTTGTGTTAATAATTATTAGTAACAAGAAACAAATATAAGACGCTTTTAAATAAAAATTTAAAAGTTGCTCTTAATTAAGAATTTTAATATATACAAATATATATAGACTTAAAGTAAATAATTCGAATATTAAAAAAAATTAATTTTCTTTTTAATTGCAAAGCTATATTAACAACTTAAAAGAACAAATAAATACAACAAAGAACAAATATATTATATACTATTGTATCTATTATAATATAAAGAATTTTGCAATAAAAAGAATTTGTTAGATATAAAAATTATAGAATAAACAAATTGCGTTGCAGAAGAGAGACAATAATAATAAAAAGTGCAATTAAAATTATTTAATTAATACTAAAAGATTTAAACAAAAAATTAAATTAAAAGAGCTTAACAAAAGAAAAAATATATTAAAAGATATTTAAAAACTAATTAATATTAGTCTCGAAAATAATTGTAATTATTATAAAAAAAAACTAATTTAAAATTCTTTAATAATATTATCTTAAATAAACTTATATTATTAATATTTAAAATAAATAAATTAGAATAATATTGTTTTGCATATTATTTAAATAGATAAATCTTAATAAAAAGTTATTTTAAGTTAAATTTAAAGTTAACAAAAAATATTATTCAATACTTATAATATAGATATTAATAAAAAAAATAAAAAAAAATAGTTAAAAGAGTTTTAGAAAAATTCTTTTTATATTTTACTTTAATATTAATTATATCAAATACTATTTTTGAGTATTTTAAAATATAAAAATATCGAATTTGCAATAAAGAGATATTAAATCTTGAGTTAAAAAATATCTAAAATAATTTAAAAAGTTACAATATTAAGATTTTAAAAATATTATAGCAAGATTAAAAATTGCAAAACAACAATAACAAAACAATAATTAAAAGTATTAAAAACAAAAAGTAAAAAAAGATTAAAATATCTTTATTAATTAATATTGCAATAAAAAAATACAATATTTAAAGAATTCGATAGTTGCTAAACAATATTTTTATGATAACATTAATAAAAACAAAAGAAAGTAGCAACAAAAATGCAAAAACTAATAAGAAAAACAAAATTAATATATCTTAATCAAATTAAATAACAAACGTCGAATTAAATATCGAGTCTTCTTTAATATTAATTAGAAAAATTGCAAATTTAACTTTTTAAACTTATACAATTTCAAGAATATCTTAAATTAATTAATTGTTTTTAAAATAAATTATCGAAAATGCTCAAACAATAATATTGAACAAAAATTTAACTCTATTATTTTCGAGAAAAAAGTAAAGATTGTTAGTTTATTTTAACAATTATAATATAAATTAGATTAACAAAGATATAAAATATATTTTAAATATATATATTTTAAAAGATAATTATAATAAAGATTGCAACAAAGAAACTTATATTGCAATTAATATTTAATTTTTGCTTTGCAAGCAAGAAAATTAAAAATATTTAATAAATTAAATAGCAAATCGAAAGTATATTTTTAGTTATAAAAAAATAAACAAAAAATATTGTTCTAAAGTATAGAAACCGAATTTATTAACTTATTAAATATAGAAAAAAATAAAAGACTCTTTATAAAATTGTTTTTATTGTTAAGTTTAAATTTTTTAATTTTGTCTTTAAACGCGTTGTTTTTTGCACTAATTTTAAAATAATATTGTAAATAATATTTGTACTTATTTTTCTTTAGTATCTTTAAATCTTTTATAAATAAATTTAATGTAATATTTTCTATATATCTTTTTTAAATTTGCTAAATTAATAATATATTCGAGAATTACTTAATTAAGTTTTAAATATTTTTTAAATTCCTTTTTTTTAAATAACAATTAAAAATAATTGTATTAAAAACAAATTTAAATATTATTTAAAATTATAGCAAATACAAAATATTAAGTATTTAATTTTTAAAAAACTAATTATTATTAAGTAAGAATTGCAATTGCTTTTTTTTAAAGATTTTTAAATTTAAATTTAACAATTCTAGCAATCTATTGATTTCAAAATTTGAATTGCGTAAATTTAACAAATTAATTAAACAATTAATAAAAATAGTATTCTAAAGTTTCTAAAAAACAATTAAGAAATCGATTATATATATTATATATAATAGAGTTTGCGCATAATTAAATATTTCGATTGTTTTTACTTAAAATATAATAATAATTTTGCAAGAAATATATTAAAACAAATTAATATTAATTATCTTAATAGTATATTTTAGTATTAAATATATTTTTATATAAATATAGAAGTTCTAATAATTTCGAAACTTTTAATTAACAATTAAAGATTAATCGAATACAATATAAGTTAAAGAAAATATACAAAATCTTCTACTAATATTATGCAAAATTGTAATTTATAAATACTTGTTTTGTATTGTTAATTACTTTATTATATTCTTAATTTTATTAAAAGTCTAATTGTAAGACAATTTATTAAGAATTTTATATTAAATATTAACAATACAAATAGTATAACTTTAAAGTATAAATCTCTTTAATGCTTAAAAGTTGTTTAAATAAACAATACAATTGCATTTTTAATAATTAATTATATACTAAAAATATATTATATAAAGAGTACTCTATAAATAAATAATATAAATAAGCTAAAATATATTAAATCTTAAATATTGTAAATTAATTAACAATATAAATTATTAAAATCTATCGAAAAATATTTAAGCAATATAATTTTGCAATACAATAGTTGTTTTTATATATTTAAAAAATTTAAGATTTTTAGTTATAAAATAAAGATATTAATTGTATATAGAATTGCTATTGTTAATATTAATTTATTGCAAAAACAAATTCTCGATAATAAAGATATTATTAATTATTGTACTCTTATCTTTTATAACAAGTATTATAGAATATAATATTGTTTTATAAAATTTAAAAATGTTAAGTATAAATATAAACGCAAATTATAAAAAGCTAATCTTAGTATAATTCGAAAATATATATAAGCGTCGAATAGCTTGCTCGATATAATAAATTTATATTTAGAAAATTAGTATAATAGACGCAATAAAACAAACAATTTTTATTTTTTAAATTGTTAAGATTAATATTACTTAATTATTTGATAATTAATAATTTAAAAAGTAAATACTTATTAAATATTTATATACTTTGCAAAAGAAAAATAGCATCTAAATTATATAGTTTAAATACTAGAATTAATATAATAAAGCAAAATCTTCGAGTTTTCTTAATTTTTTTACTTTGTTAATTTTTTAAAAACTCAAGATTATTATAAATTAAAAATGTAATAGATAGCTTTTCTATTAATTAAAATTTAATTCTTGCAAAGTTAATTAACTTATTTAAGTAATCTTATATAGTCTTGTACAATATTGTAAGTTTAATTAAATATATTAAATCGATTACTTTTCTTCGAATATTATTTTGTTAAAAATAGAGAGCAAATATAATTTAAAAATAAAACAACTTTTTCAATTATAATAGATAATAGAGAGTAAAGAGTATAACAAATCAATTGTTAACAATATTTTTTAATTTTGTAATTTTCGAGTTGTTTAAGATTGCAATATTAATAAATTTTTATTATTGCAATATTAAATCTATTATAATTTGTTTTGCGTTATTAAATCTATTATAATTTGTTTTGCGTTATTAAAATTTGTCAAAAAATCTTAATTAATTTTTTCGATTAACTTTTGAAATTTGTCGAAAAAAATATTTGTTACAAATATTTTAAATTTGTTCAACAATATTTTTGTAATTTATTTTTATTTGTATTAATTTATAAAATAATTCTTGCAATTCTTTAGCATTTTTGAAAACTTATTGTTATATATAATTTTTTTGTAAATATAGTTTAGAAAGTTTTTGTAATTGTTTTTGTACTTGCAATTAATTATTTAATGATATATTAAATTTATAAGATAATTTGCAATTTCTTATTTGTATTTTTTTTAACAAACTTTTAATTATATAAATTTTTTAAAAATTCGAAAGTTTTTATTGTTTTTTTTTGTTTTAAAATTTTTGATATTAAATTTAATACAAACTTTTTTAAATTGCAAGATCAAGTAATTTGCAATAAAAATAACAATAAAAAACTTAAAAATAAAGATTTAAAAAAAGAGAATTTTGCAAACTAATATATTATAATTAGCAATAATAATAGTTGCAAGATAAAGAAACAAAACAAAAAAAATTCATTAATAAAATAATACTTTGCGCTAGTACAATAAAGATACGCAATTAATTTTTAACAAATCTATTAAAATTTAAAACTAATATAGATATTAATATTATTAAGATTATTTTATTAATTATAATGCTATTGCGTAGTCTTATAAATTTCTTTAGAATTTATTTTTTGTTACTTAAAAAAACTATTATTTAAAAATAATAGTTTTTTGTTATTAATATAAACTGCTATATGTCTTTAAATGCTCTTAAGAAATTAATTCTTTAATATGCAATTATATTTTTAATTATTTTACAATTCGAATTTAATAACAAATTTGTTTTTGCTTTTATTTTAATATTATTTTAACTTGCCTTACAAATTAAGATATTGTTAACAAAACTTTTTAAAATAAGTTGTATTAATATTAAAAATCTTTTTTTAACTCTATTATATTAATTAATTTTATTCGAAAAAAAAGAAAAAATATAATCTATTGCGCATAACAAACAATTAGCTATTTAATATTTTTTAAAACTTTATTATTTAGCATCTTTTTATTGCTTTATATTTTACAAAATTAAGACAATATTATACAATATATATTCTTTGCTCTTGCAATTAATTTATAAACAATTTCGAATTTAATAATTTTTGTATTTTCTTTTTTACAAACTACTATTTCGAAGTTTCTATATTTTTTTTACATTTTTCTTTATTTAAATTAAGTTGTTTTTAAAATTGTAAATATAATTAAATAAAATTTAACAAACTTGTTCTTTTTATTTTGTATATTAATTTATTAATTATCGATGCGCTTATAAAATTCTTTAATAATTACAATATAGTTGTTTTTCGACTTATTGTTTAACAAGATTAATTCTTATATAATATTTTTATTTCGATTTATTTTTAGAAATTTTAATATATTAAGATCTATATAAAGAAACAATATATTATTATTTTTAAATATATATTTTATATAATACAAATAATTAGATAATCGATAGTTGCAATTTAATCGAAAAGTAATATATAATATTTAATATATTAAGTTTGTTTACATAATTTATTATATATAAAAAAAGTATATTGCGCAATAAGCTTAGATTAATTTTTTTATTTCTTCGATTTAAATAATATATATATAGCTTGAACTCGATATCTATTAGTTTATTAATTTTGCTTTCTTTATTATTATTTGTCTCGATATTTGTTTAAAGTTAATTAAATAAATTTTAAATAACAATATTTTTGTTTTTTTTCTTAATTTGTTTATTTTGTAGAATTAACAATTTTAATTATTAATATTTTTGCAATATTTTAATTGTATTTTCGAACTATTAACTTTTTTTTATAAGATATCTAAATAGTTCTAAAGTATTAATTGCAATTTTTTCTCTCGATAATTTTATTTTTATTAAAGAAAGTATTTGCTTTTAAATATTGCAAGAGTTATTTAATTTTGTTAATTTTAATAAACGCAATTTTTTAGAATCTTTGCAATTAGTTTGTTTTTGCTTATAAAAAGTTCTAAATAAATTGTTAGATTTTAAAGATATTAAAAACAAATATAATTAAATATATTATTCTTTAATTTTTTTAACAACTAATAAATAACTTAAAGATATTTGAATTTTGTTCTTATATTAGTCTTTGCAATTGTTTTACAATTTATTTAAATTATAAATATTATATTTATATTATTGCAAAGATAGTATTTATAAGTTGTTTAATATATTTTTGTTTAAAATACAAATTGTTTTGCAATTACTTGTTTGTTTTTGTTACTACTTTTTTTTTGAAAAAAAATCTATTTTTTTTATAAATATTGTTTTCGATTAAATTATAATTATTAATTTACGATATTATTTTTGCTACAAATTATAGTTGCTTATAGAGATCGATTTAATTAGCGCAATTATTAAAAAAAAAATCTATTTTTTTAAGATCGAATTTGTAAGCTTTTAATTTCTCTAACAATAATATAAAACGTTTTAGTATTAATAAGATTGAAATAACGAATATATTTGCTATTGTATTTTAATTGCTATTTATAATATATCTTTTAAAAATTTGTTTATCTCTTATTTGTTAAAAACAATCGAATATAACTTGTCTTAATAAATAATAAATCTAATTTATATTAGAAATTTTTGCGATTATTAAAATTATTTAATAGAGATACTCCTTCTTTAAATTGTCGAAGTTTTAATTTATTGTAATATTATCTTATTATAAGCAAATAATTTTAATAGAAGTTATATTATAAATTTGTTTTTTTAAAACTCTTTTTTATAGTTTTTAGATTAAAAATTTCTAATAAAATTAGAATTTTTCTTTCGATTTAATAATTTTCTAATTATAATCGATTTTGTTTGAAAACAATTTATATTTTATTAACAATTTTCTTAATAATTTCTATATATTTGTCGATATATCTAAAGTATTTTAGAATTGTTACGAGATTTGTGTCTGATGCTCTTGCCAAATGGCAAGAGGGCGTTTGGCGCCTGCCGATGGCGCCTGCTCTTGGACAATCAAGTATAACTTGATTGTCAACTTAGTTCTTAGAGAATCACCTTTACAACCACCATAGATGTTTGCCTTGTTCACTTGCGTGCCTTTTCACCTTGCTTAGTTGCCTTGCCTAGTTGCTTTGCCTGCCTAGTTGCCATTCTTTGCCTAGCAAGAATAGTTTTAAATTGTAAAATTTGCATTAAAAACAAAACTATTTATTAATTTGTTATTTTAATAATCTTATCTTTGCTTTATTGCACTAGAGAAGCTATTAAACTCTAAAAGAATAGCTATTAATTTATAAATAAATTAAATACAATTGTTTTTTTTTCTATTATATTCTTTAAAACTAAAAAGTTTTTATTCGAAAAAAAATAATATAAAAAAAAGTTAAAATTTAAAAAAATAAATTAACAAAATATATTTATAATTGCAATATCGATAATTTTAATATAATTTAAGCAATACTACAATAAATTCTTAACTTCTTTTTATTATGTTTATTTATTGTAAAATATTATATACTTTATAGATTATAATAGATTAATAAAGTTTTAATTTAATTTATTTTTATATATTTTTGCTAATAAATTTCGATCAATTTAAATTCTTTTATCTATTAATTTTTTTAAATTCAAAAAATTGTTTTTGTTATATTAACTTTTTACTTTTTTATTAATTATTATTATAATTTTTAATATTTTGTTATTTTATCTAAATATTATAAATACTCTTAATTTGTTAGTAAAAATTTCTTTAAACAATAATTTATATAATATATTAATTTCTAATATCGAAGAATCAAATTTTATAAATATTAATATTTCTATTATTTAGCAAATAGTCTTTGTATTAGAAAATTAAAAGTTAAAAAATAATATTTTTACTTTTTAAACAACAACTTCTAAGTTAGAAAATTAAAAATTTAAGAACAAAAGTTTTGTATGTTTTTTATTTAACAATACTTTATACAATAACAAAGAAGAATTAATAGCAAAACAAATTGTTAAAACAAAGATATCTAATAGTAATAATATTAAGAAACTTAATTTAATTATTAAAAAGAAAATATCTATAAAATATAAAATTAAAATAAAGACAAATAAATTTAATAAAAATGTAGTTAGAACTTGTACGAAGTCAATCTCTTTCTTTAAGTGTTTCATCCATTCATGATAGAAATTATAAAGAAGGAGTTCGTTAATCTTTTTACTCGTTTCTTGATTTAAAGAGTTTAACAAGCAAAAGATTGAAACTTCTAGCATCTCGTCGCGTCACAAGATTGATTAACAATTTAAACTAGAACAAACTTCTAAAGTCAAAATCATTCGAGAGATAATATTGAAAAATCGAAAGACTTTGTCATTGCAAGCAAGACTTACGATATAAGAAATAACGCAAAACATAGAATTGTTGTCGAGAAAAAAGATATAAATTTTCTTGCATAAAAGTTAGCATCTTGTCGTGATCGAAAGTGAATTTTCTCGCACGATCTTTTTTGCTTCTATTGTGATTTAATTTTTCTTAGACGAAGTTAAAGCGCGAAAGCGATCTTATCGATCTTCTTGTCGCGCAATACGAACAAATCGATATTGTCGTACGTGATGCCTAATAGAATCTTAAGACGAGAATCGATGAGCGCGATTAACAAGAGAATAGTGGCAACGTATAGTCGATAACGTTTGTACAAGAAAAAGTTGATATTAATTATCTAGTAACAACGCAACATCTTCAAGAAGTCTTTCGCGTTTGACAAAGATTTGTCAATTTCGTTTTCATCTAATTCATGCTCTTTTGTTAGCGACTTATCGATGAATTAATTTAGTCTCGTTAGCACTATCTAGAACTTCTTTATCGATGGCAACATATCTCGTAGATTTTTTTCAATACTCGCGAATTGATTCGTCGATTCTTGTACTTGATGTACACTTGATTAAGTTGATGCCAATACGTGGTGATGAAGCTAACTTTTCGAACAATGTACTCGTTGCACAATTAGTGAAAGAAGTTGTTGATTCTTCTCGCGAGAGACTTTTTGAGCGTGTGATATAGGTCAATGTTGACCACCTTGCAATATCTATTAAGACTCGTTGATCAATATGATCATCTTATGAAGCGTGAAGAGAGAAGCATTTTACGTACTCTTTTCATAGACGTTCCATTCTATTCATATGTGATTTCGTGAAGTTCTCGTAAAGGCTTGTAAATCGACGCTTCTTATTCATCTCGTTGTATCGTCGATTGTAATATTCGTGTGCGAAGACATAATCTTTCGCGATTGAAAAGTGAGTTGCAAAGAAGATTGTTCGCGAGGCTTGGCGAAGGCATTTGCGATGAATCATAGTTAGTTAGAGTGAGGTCGCGAATAGATACAATGTAAGTTAAGAGAAAAAAAAGGAAGAATAAACTATGGAAGGATGATTAGAAGAGTGAAAGAGAAGAGAGTAGAGAGAGAGAAGTGCTAATCGTTTTATGATCGTTGAATGAGGGACTCGAATTGGCTTCCTAAGTAAACGTCTTAGGATAGCCTCGAGGCACTCAAGAATTCTTTTGGAGTCGCAATTCGAACATCTTGTTGCACGAACGCCTAGTCGATCATCGAGATTCACTTGGCATGAAGAAGCATCCCTTCAAATGTGAACGATGCTAATGAAGCGTGAAGAGATGGCGATGGCACGAAGCTAGAAAACGCCTTTTGATGACAGCGAGACTAGTGATCGCCCGAGTTGCGTGAACGAGAGCAAGGGTCCGATGCAAAAATCGCTTAAAATGGCGTCGAAGTAGGTTGGAAACGACGACCTTTTTACCTGGATCCAGGTTAAGCTAATAAAAAGTTATTAAAGTATTGTTTCGAAATAAAAATTTTAAGATATTTTGCTTTCTTTGTTAAAAAAAACAAAGAACAAAATAAAAAAATAAAAAAATGCATTTTTTTAATTGTTAAGCGCAATTGTTTTTGTTACTAGATAACAAAAATGCGCAATATATATTTGTTCTAGTTGCAATAAAGATATTTGTATTTTTTTTACTTATTATATCTCTAAATAGTTTGCAATTTAAAATAATTTATTAATAAATTAATATTTACTTTTAAATCTCTTCTTTCTTTGTAAAATACTATTGTATAATTGTTTGTTTTTATTTTTAATTCGATATTAATTCTTCGAAAATTTCGATTAAATTGCGAAGATTTTAAATATTTTTTTAATATTTTAATAATATTGTTGTATTTAATACTTAAATTTGCGTCTAAAAATTAAATATACAATATTTGTTAAAATTTTAGCACAATTAAATTCTAATTCTTACTTTTTTTTATTTCGATTGTAAAATTGAGTTTTGTTTTTAAACTCTATAACAAGATTATATTTAAATATTTGCTTTGTTTAATTAAATTAGTTTACAAAAACTAAATAAGATTTTGCGTTTAGTATTGCACTAAAAATTATTCGATAGCGTTTGTATTTATTAAAAGAATTTAGAGTTTTTTCTAGAGTTTATATTGTTCAATTCTAATTGTAGATTAGGATTGCAAAGCAACGTGCTCAAAAATAATCTTGCCATAGAATCTGAGTACTGAGGCAAGGATGTTCTGTCACTTCCATGTTCTGAGTTGCTTGTGATATTAAAACTCGTATTGATAGGGGATGCACAGCTTTCGTAGGACTCGCCGTCGACATGCCATATTTGTAAAATATTGCTTGCCGAGTAAGGAAGAAGTCTAACAACGAAAGTATTGTCGCTCCCCTGTGCTCTCTGCCCTCTTTCCCATATGGAATATTCCTACTTCAGCTATCCTCCACAAAGTTGCCATGACTAGCACAGCAACACGAAAATACGAGCTGGTCCTGCTTGGTGCTACCGGTTACACGGGCAAATTATGTGCAGAATACATCACGAATCATGTGCCTACCGACATACGATGGGCGATTGCAGGGCGATCGAGCTCGAAGTTGACAAACCTTTGCCAATATCTGAAATCTTGCAATCCAGATCGTCCAGAACCTAGTATATTCATCTGCATTATGACTTGCATCGCCGCTAACAGAATCGACAGACATCGAAGTCTCTACATTGAGCAGTGATGACCTGCACGAATTAACAAAGAAGACGAAGCTGTTGATCAACACCATTGGACCCTACCACCTCTACAGTACTCCCGTAGTTGAAGCCTGTGCCCATAACGGCACCCATTACCTGGACGTCACTGGAGAGACGCCATGGGTTCTAGAGATGATCGAGAAATTTCACGAAATTGCAAAAAAGAATCATGCAGTCATCATTCCAGAGATAGGCATTGAGTCAGCGCCGTCTGATATGCTAGCTTGGTCCATGGCCAGCTTGTTTCGCCAGAAACTCTCGACTGGCACCAAGGAGATCACCGCAAGTCTTCATGAGGTGAGGGGCGCTCCATCCGGAGGTACCATCGCCACAATTTTGACCATATTTGAATCCTATGGTCTCAAAGGTATGGCACGCGCGACCCGACCCTGGGCCATGTCTCCTATCCGCGGAACAAAACCGAAAGCAACACCGCTCGTCTCGAAGCTCTTTGGTTTGCGCAAAGTTCCTGGACTTGGAATTTTAACCACGTCCATAGCTGGCGCCACAAACATGGCTATTGTTCAACGAAGTTGGGGCTTACTCGACCAGGGAAGATACTACGGCCCCAAATTCCAATACAGGGAGTACATGACTGTGCGCAACGCATTCTTGGGCGTTCTCATGCACTTCGCCTTTGCACTTGGCGCGATGGCGCTACTGTTGCGACCATGCCGGTGGCTGACGCGAAAGTTCGTTTATGCGCCAGGAGAAGGCGCCACCAAACAGAATACGATGAACGATGCATTTGAGTGGAGAGCCGTCGCTACAGCAGATGAAGATTCATCAAGTCCCAGACGAGCTTTTGGGAGGTTTAGGTATGATGGTGGCGGATATTACCTGACTGGTCTCCTGCTAGCAGAAGCAGCAATGGTCATACTGCGAGGTGAGCGGACTGTGGAAACACTTGAGGGTGGTGTCCTCACCCCGGCAACTTTGGGACAACCGTTCGTCGATCGCATGCAAAAAGCCGGTATCATTCTGGAGACAGAGTTCGTCAACGATGGATAATAGAGGTTTATTAGCTGAGTGTCCAGTAGCCTCGTGCTTCGCAGAAAGACTACAAATTGCGAGCTATCAAGCACAAGCCTTTTCACTGCACCGGTGCAGTCCATTGTTCAGGTAAATGGACACTCAGCGAAACACGCGGGTAGGTGCGATTCGCCTCGGAGGCATTCTGTGAGTGCTAGTAACATTGACTGTTTACCTCTATGGCTTTGAATTTTCGCTGGTCCATCAATTTTTCTTAATTCCGTCGAATGGTTTTGCTGCAAAGGAATGAATGCAATGTTTTTCACCATAGCATGAAATGACCCTGGTCCGTCCAGAAATGATTTGAAAGGAATTGCTTTACTTTCATGAGTCTACGAAATGATGTTGCACGCAAATGGTATATGGTTTGCTGAGGCAACTCAACAATCTCTACTTGTAAAGTTATGAGTTTCCTATCCAGTGCGCAAATGTTTGTCCGGGTTTGCTGTATCGGTCACGAGACTGCAGCCAGCACATTTTCCGTCTTAAAGTTTGGGTGCCGAACCCTCGTATTTTCATACCTTTCTCACGTTGTCACTATATCTATTCCACATGTCTAATCTTGAGCTAACTCGGACGTCACTGGAGAAGCTTCTAAACATTTGCGAGATGGGTAACCAGGCGAGCAAAGTGGGTCATACCATCACCCATAATCTGCAGTTCGACTCGGAGCACCCGGAAATTCAAAGGATCTTGGCAACAGCGTCAGCAGCATTCGAGCGTTATGAAGAAGCTGAAGATTATAGCCTGAATCGTAGGAAGAAGAGACACCAAGAGCGTGACTTGAAGAAAGGGCAACGCGAGAATGCGAGCCATGCAGCGCAAGTCGATCCTTACGATGGGCAACGAATACACGGACATGGTCGTCGTGGCAATCGCCGTGCAGGTACCAACAGACGCAACCACGTCTGTACCCTGACTAGCAGGCGCTGACCGAATTCTAGGGCGAGATCGGTTGAACTACGATCTTCGTACCGCAGGGGCCGCTAGACAGGATCCTGAGGCGTATGGTCAAGCGTACCTACCAAGGCAACACTCTTTCGCTCCGCAGTCACACTGGGCCGGAGCCACTCATCAAGGCGCATTCGCCACGCCACCATATGGCGATCACGCACTCTCAGAGACCGGTTTCCCTTCTGTAAGGCGGGCAAACCGCGATGCAACGCAGCGCGCACTCTTTTCTGAGGACTTCGCAGAGCCGCCGGGACCTTTCGGATCGAGACTACGAGCCCGTAGGCCACGGCCTCAAGACCAGCAGCGATCAGATAGAAGGCCCCTACGACAAGATGGTTTTAAGACAAATGGAGGATTCGGTGACGCATCTAGCAAGGGCGGTGCTAGTAGCGTTGGCGAAGAATTCAATGGCGAAGAGCGTGGACCCACAGACGGACCCAGAGGTAGTCCTAGAGGAGGTCCTACAATGGATTAGCTGATGGTCGGAAGATCAGTACATTGGCGGAGGATCATGTGAAGAATCAATTAGAGAGTGGTGATAATCGTATATAGATTATTTGCCTAATGTTCCGCTGTACGGGTTCTCCGGCATAAAAGCCTTTTCACTCTTTATGAGTCAAAGCACGCTCGATCCTTCAGCACCACAATGCCCACGATGCCGGCTGCAGAAGACCCTTCGAAGAGCTCTCCTCTATTATTTGACCTATAGCTCTGCTTGTGGCTCTGGCAGACAGTCAGTTCTAAGAAGCTGTCAGTAGCCGCACTCCCGACTCAAAGAAGGACGTACCTTATGATAAGATGCAACCCCGACTGCGTCTCCACAATCCCGCTCATCTCCCCCGGCTCTAGCGCAAAAGCCGCATCTTCGAACTCCTTCTGCATTCGTCCGTGGCCGAAGTAGCCCCTACATGCATTTAGAAGTCAGCACTTGTACCGTCTCTCTTCACTACCGCTCGAGTAAATACAGCAAAAGAAACACTGGTAAACTTACAACTCTCCCCCCGTCTCCGCACTTTTGTCATCACTTTCCGTCGTCGCCAGCTCCTTTAATTTGACCTCCCCACCCTTAATCCTCTTTTCAAAGCCCTCCAAAATGCTCCTCGCCTCCTCCTTCGTCCTCGTAACATCTTTCTCCCTCCAGCTATGCGGGTTCCTACTATCTTTATGCTTGACCAGCAAATGGGCCGCGCTAATCTTTCCTGCGTAGAATTTAGCCGTTACGTAGGCACGAAGCTTTTTGGCATCGGATCCGGCGGGAGGCTCCCATTTCGACACTTTGAGGTCCGGATCGTGGAAGTAGGGAAGCTTTTTGGAGTTGGACCAGCGGACTTCCCAGGGAGAGGGGAGGCCGGTGGCCTTAGAGTAGGTGTTAGCTGAGGCCGGGAAGAGAGGCATTGGGTGTGCTTGCCATAGTGGAACCGAGATCTGGGGCAGGGGGGGTCTTTGTAGATGAGGTGAAAGGTCGGAAGGTTGCCAAGATGTGATCTGGTGAGGTGTCGGGCGAGCTACGGAGATGCGGGAGGATGGATGGGTGTGATCGAGGTGGATGAATCAAAGCGCGGTGGCTCTCCGCAGGAATCTCGTACTCGTGATTCGTACGTGCCGTGGATCTTACTTTACTACTGTGATACTACTGTGAACCCCCACCTCGAATACGAACTTTTGGCGTTTGATGTTTCGGAACTGCAGGGCACGTGTACCCGAAGGGACCCACTTAGATTGACGGGAGCTAAGACCGGAAGCGCTCGTAGGGCTCAGCAGAGCCTCATTTATGACTCTTGGCTTGGTTTCTTGCTCACTTTTCTTCTCTTTCTCACTATTTTGTTGACATCTCTCTCACGACACACCGAACACTTTCTCACGACACACCTGACTCTATCTCACCACATATCGGACCTCAGAATCTCACGACTGTTCTATCGTCAGACGCAGCTTCCCACGCAACTCGACCCAAGCAACGATGTCCGCCTCCCCTCCTGAATCGGGCGACGTCCCTCAGAAGCCTGACCAGGAGCAAATCTCTTTCCGCTTCTGCGCCGACTGGTAAGTCTACTCTTCTTGGCCCTTCTCACCTCCTGTTACCTCCATACCTACATCTTAGGATACCATCGGCTAACATATGTCTCAGCGCAAATATGCTCTACCCTAAAGAAAACAAAGAGACCAGTGAGCTGATGTTCGCCTGCCGGACATGCCAGTATAGCGAGAAAGCCGCCTCCTCATGCGTTTATCGAAATAACCTGGACACTTCGATCGGAGAGACCGCAGGAGTGACGCAGGATGTGGGCTCAGATCCTACGGTTGGTCTTCCCGGATTCTGTACTATCTGTGGAATACCAGTTCGTTGTTCCTTTTGTGATGATATGATGAATAAAGGTTGTATATGGGAGGTGGAATATAACGACGAGGAGGCGGCAGAGGAGAGGGAGGGGTTGGAGGATCTGACAGAGCGGGTGAAAGGTTTTGAGAGTGTTGATGATGGACTTGCCGGCTTGAAGTTGGACAAGTGGGTGGCTGCAGGAGTTGTTGTTGATCGGAACTTGTACTGATGCGCTTGTCGACTCACAGCTGCCCCGATCTAACAAGCAGTGCCCACATTGCAAAGAGACCGAAGCTGTCTTTTTCCAGTCGCAGCAGCGGTCGGCGGAGACAGGCATGGTAAGCTGATCCTCTGTCCCTGCGGGCTGTGGAAAGTTGTTAAATTCATCCGCAGAGACTGTTCTACGTCTGTTGCAGCTGCGGTCATATCTTTCAATAGCGTGCATTACTGGGTTTTGGGCAAGAGCATGGAGTTGGTGGGGTCTTGTTAGCATCTCTGGCGCTTTTGACTGAGGACATCATGGGATGAAGTCGTTTATTAAGCATCTGACGTTACAGTTGATACCAGGATATCTCACAAAAGGCGGTCGAGGGTCATTTGCAGACGGATTATCTCAATTCTTAAAGACTTTATACATGTGAGGTCGCTAGTGACAATATCTTCGACCAATTCTTATCTCGTAGTTCCGATCCAACGACGCCTTGACATAGTATTAGTACTCGATTCCTCCATGACCAGTTGGATCTAATAGAATGACCCCACAACTGACGGAGCCCACATCTTAAGGCGGAAACTGGTGGCTTACCGTTGATTCTTGTACCCAAAGGCTCCCCATTCTTCCCGATCAGAGCGCAAGCATTATCGTCGAATCGGACCACCATCCCGTCCTTTCTCTGCACCTTCTTCTTCGTTCTGACAATTACAGCATGTCGAATATCGCCACGCTTGACTTTATTTTGAGCTGCTGCTCCTCCGGCGCCTCCCAATGTTTCCCCAAGGCCGCGTGCCTTCTGGACGACGACTATGATTTTGTCACCTTGATCATCATCAGCATAAGCAGTACAACAATCGGATTTGGAGGCCTTACCGACTTTGCCATGGCGTTTCATCCGAAGATTAGCGATGCATTCAACGACGGTGGCTCCGGAATTGTCGATACAGTTGAGAATTGTCTGGGGGGTAGGCGTTAGCTTTGAGTAGGGAAGGTGTTTTCTCATACATCAATTCGTACCTTAAGTTGTATCATCGTGGTAGTATGATGGAAAATGGTCCCCAAGCAGATTTGACGAACTTTGAGAACAGCCTTGATAGAGCACTCCACAGAAAAGTGCCAAGACAGATCTCGGCAGATCGGCGACTAGCGTGCAGCAGTCCAATTCGGTCTCACTTCGCCCCTGGATAGATGACGCTTTGGCTGGGAACACGGGCTGGTGTCCAACGGCGCAGACAATGCCTCTATTCACTGCGCTGTTGGATTCACATGGCCTGAGCTCGCTGTTTGGAGCGACGGTATTCTCTTGCCCGTCCGGTACTCTCGGTTCTATTGTTTGCTGCTGTTTGAGCCCCTGAGCTATTTTTCCTATTGTCGTTATTCACCGACTGCCTTGCATGCCACCACAGCCTCCTCAGCCCTTGCTTTGAACTAAATATCATACACATCTCCTTTCACCTTCCCTATCTTCATCTACAAGTGTTTGCGCAAACTAGCATCAGCTTGTCGATTACCTATACCACGCAACACATCGGTGCGATGAGAACCAAAAAGGCGGAGATCGCTCCGCCGAAGAGGGAGCGCTTGACACTGTCCCAGCTGGCTGGGTACGACGATATTCTGACGGACGCGCTGGTCGATCACGTATGTGTAGTCCACAATCTACGTGCATACTCTTATAAGCCTTGCTGAATGGGTATTACAGGTATACTATTGGACAACGATACGAAAGAACAGATCGAAGTACAATCTCACACGTGGTATCAATGAGGACGACATTACTCACATACTTTTGCACGAACTGGTGGTAGCGAAAGATGCACAGAAAGCTGAGGCTTCCCTGCTCAAGCTATCTGGACTCCGCAAATATAACGACAATCTCAAATCCGACCGCGAGAAGGAAGATTTCAGACGACACATGCGCAAGTACATCAACATATGGAACACAGATTGCCCATTCGAGGTCTCCACCACCAATCGCTATACAATCGTAACGCATGAAGCGGCTGTCTTTGCTCGTTGTCAGATCAAGAAAGGGGACACGATAAAGTATCTTTTTGGCCAATTGGTTTCCATGACCGCCGAGGAAGAGTTGGATCGGGATCTAACTCGACGGGACTTTAGCATCGTCATGTCTAGCCGCAAGAAGACACCGTCATTCTTCCTCGGTCCCGCCCGGTTTGCTAACCATGATTGCGACGCCAATGCTCGATTGGTGACTCGAGGAGCAGAAGGCATGGAAGTGGTTGTGGCACGCGATATCGGTGTTGGAGATGAGATTACCGTTACCTATGGCGACAATTACTTCGGTGAAGATAACTGCGAGTGTCTTTGCGAATCCTGCGAGAAGAAAGGTCGTGGCGGCTGGCCACCGCAGGAAAAAAGTCGCTCCGCAACTGGCACAGCTACTCCTGCTGAAGTTGGTCTTGAGGCTCCGGGTCCCTATGGTCTCCGCTCTTTGAAGAGACGCACATCGCATTCGGACTTGAGCTCAATATCAATGACGCCTGATCGTACTGAAGGGAGTCCGAGGAAGAGATCGAGAGTCAGCACAAAAGGACTTTTGCCGCATACAGATCTTTTGGGTGCAACTTCTGGACAATCGAACGGCTCAAGACAATTACGCAGACAAGCATCGAGATTGTGTAATGAGCTGGTACCTAACAATAAGACACAAGCGTTGCCAGAGTCAAGCAGGGCCAAAGCTACTATTCCAGCAGTCAAACACAACCGCTCCGCGCCTAAGGAAGAAGACGACCTGGTGGCGAGCGTGAAGGCTGCATTCGCCAAAGCAAAGTCTCACAGTAAGCGCAAGCGTGACACGGAAGATCTTCGAGAAATCAATGAGTCAACGAAGAAGACCAAGGTCTCACTCCCAGAGTCATCCTCGCGATCCTCCCTCCTGGCAAAGAACTCTCTTCCCATAATTGAGGTGCCCAAAACACCGAGTACACCAAGTAATCCTCGCCTCACAGATCCAAATCTCATCGCGCGACGAAAACAATCCTCGATCACGCCGAGCGGCACCAGCTCCATACGTGACGACAGCATTCCACCATCCTCAACCCCAGCTACGTCCCTGGACCCAAGTGACACAATCAATGATACCACCACAAATCCCGTCAAAGCAGAGCCCTCCGAGAGCGAGCTCTCTGACCTGCCCGACGGCGCCGCCGTTGATGACACAACCTCGACAATCATATCTAGTCCTAGTACGTTCCGGAAGCCCCTTCTTCCCGCCTCCGCCGTCCTTCCCACCGTCGAGGTCCTTTCTGAAGCCATCGAAACCCCAAAAGCCGCCCCCGCGACCAAATCTCGCAACCCAGGCGACTACATCCGGACCCCGCTGCTTCTTGGTGAGAAATACTCTCGCTGGGTGGACTGCCGCACCTGCTCCGGCACTTGGGTCCAAGCGAACAGCTACCTCACACACAAAGAATGCCCTAGATGTGAGCGCCATAGCAAGCTCTATGGGTACCGATGGCCGAAGACGGAGAAAACGGGGGGTGGAGACGCGGAGAGGGTTATGGATCACAGGACTGTGCATCGCTTTATCGAACCAGAGGAAGAACGGAGGATTAGGAAGAGGGGCCGGGGTTTGACGGCTGAAGAGCGGGGGGACGTTGACGATGAGGAAGAAGATGAGGAGGAGGAGGTGGAGGAGGTGGTCGAGAAGCCGGTGGAGAAGAAGAAGAAGAAGCAGAAACCGAAGACTAGGCCAGGGTGGAAAGGGTGGGTCGAGTTGCCGATCAAGAGGGGCAGGGGACGGCCGCGGAAGAACAAGGGGTTCTGAGAAGAAGGCAGTGCCTATCATGTGGTTCAGGGGGGCTTGGAAAGAGACTAGGGGCGCATGTGTGATGGGAGGATGTCTAGGTTGGAGGGAAAGCACTTTTACATCTGTTGTCTTGGTCAGGGGTGCATCATGGCATTTGGGGTATGATACCCTGGAACAGCATTGGAGAAACATTCTGTACTATATTCTGTAGCATTTATACCTCAATAGCTCGGCATCAACTCCAGGCCTGAGGGGTTGGAAAGATCAGAAAAGCTTTACGCAAAAATAAGCAGAGAGTGAAAAATGTATTTTGAAGCCATCCGATAAGCAAACCAGGACTCCCTCTTCTGGTTTCCTACAGGCCAATCAACAGTATACATACGAGAAATATGGTATCCATATTCGGGAGGAAAACCATGGGTAGCGCTTTCAGCCCCACAGCATGCCATGAAAAAGATGAAGGCAATAATTCTTCGATTCGTACCGCTGCCATTCTGTCGCCCGGATCTTTGTACAATGTCTCTTCATCACTGTCCCACCATCCTCTTGTATCCCCGCACTCAACCCGGTCCCCAAAGCGTCTTGTGTCCCATCACCAACCTAGCCATCATATACTGCGACACTGCATTGACGTATCAGCTTTTCTCCTCTCCCTGTGGACCTGCTCTAGCGGCTGGCAACGAGATAGGAACAGGGCAAACATAGAGGTTGCTTCGCAGGATTCGGAGAACGAGGAAAGAGAGAAGACATACTAAAGAAAGACCCTAAAGTAACAGCGAAGTAGGGGTAGAGGATGTATTTGCTTCGGGGGCTCTGCGAAGAACGACGTCAATCCCATGCTGTGCGAGATGGGTGGAGGGACGGACTTTGTACCAATCCCTTAAGCCATCGTTTCGCTGGTAGAGCCGCTGATAGTACGGGACACGGTTCACGCGGTTGGTCCAGCCGAATCGCTTGCTGTTGCGAGGTGGTTAGCTTTGTAGAGGGCGGTGTGAGTAAGGATGTGAGTGGCTGCTGAGGAGACAATGGAGTGGCATGATGGTGGTTTGTGGTGGGCTGTATTGGGCTGTATTGGGAAGGGGAGAAACTGACCCTTTCAGAGGTGCTGGATCTGGGGACGCGATGGGATGAGACGAAGCTTCGCCCGTCATGTTGTTGGAAATATGTGGCTACAGGATTGAGACGGGAGAGGACAATGGTTGGGTTGCGCTGAAGCTATGAGAGAAGGGGTGGAGCTCTGGAGTTGGATGTTGCTTCGAGGTAAATGCCAAGCCTACTAGCGCAGCCTTATATGGGATGCACCGATATGAGCACATAGAGCGAAGATTAGTCTGCAATTGATTGCTTTTCCCTGGTGTAGTCGATCCCGCCGGCCGACCTTCAATTGAGGCAGCATAGTCACAGGCCAGCCAATGTCATTCACTTGGTGACCTAAGAGGGCAGGGAATCTGCCGCATGCGACCAGCGCTGCAACGACTTGTTGGAAGCCCCTCTGCGCTGACTATCCTACGCGATACCGTCGAGTGTCCGAACCATGTTCTTGCTTGCCCGTCATGCAGGGCCTCATTTATAAAGGACTTCAGCTCCAACGCCCGTCTATTGGAGAAAAGGGCTCCAGGAGCGGGAGGTGTATCCGAGCAGATTCTAAGCTTCATCACAGGAGAATTCGAAAAGAAGAGACGAGCTGCGCAGGCAGACATCAAGAAAGCTCTGGGAGTGGAGCCATGGAAGGACCAGGAGGTTGAAAGACGCCAGAAGGCACATACACATATCGTTGATTCTAGAACGGGGGTTGCTTCGGTTGTTCCCAAGCAACAACAAGGCGTATCCGAGCAGATCCTAAGCTTCGTTACTGGAGAACTCGAGAAGGAGAGACGACCTGCGCAAGCAGACACTAAGAAAGCTCGAAGGTTGAAGCGATGGAAGGACCAGGAGGTTGAAAGACGCCAGAAGGCGCATACGTATATCGCTAGTTCCCCAACAGGGGCTGCTTCGGTTGTTCGCAGGCAACAGCATGATGGACGCCTCAATAAAAACCCTAAAGCCCGTCCACCCGAGAAAAGGGCAACAGGAGCGAGTGATGAATCCGAGCAGATTCTGAGCTTGGTTACAGGAGAGTTTGAGAAGAAGAGACAAGCTGAGCAGGCAGACATCAAGAAAACTCTAACATTGAAGCCATGGACAGACCAGGAGGTTCAAATACGCCAGAAGGCGCATACACATATTGTCAGTTCCAGAACAGGGGCTGCTTCGGTTGTTCGCAGGCAACAGCATGATGGACGCCTCGATAAAGTTGATGAGATCAAGGAAAAGCCTACGCATAGGCAAAAGCTACTTTCTTCGAAACAGGATTTACACTCACGTTCAAATACAATGGACCGTTCGACTGGTAGGGTATCCAGGAGGAAAGAAGAATCAGATTGCGAAGGACTACCACAGCAGCATAAGATCAACAAAATTGTCCGCGGAAGAAGCGACGTTATCAGAGGGCTTACTTATAAGCTCGCTCTTCGCAAGAAGTGGTCTGATGTCCTCGAAAATCAGCCAGAAGAGGAGACTGGGGTTTCGCCGAAATACAACGATCGCCTCGGATGGGAGCGAGACTCTGCTATACAAGTTCGGAGATATGAGCTCAGCGGTCCACCACCTATCAAGAAATACTCTAGTGGAGAGAGTGTTTATGAAATGAGACCGCTAGACCTGCAGGACTCAGAATGTAGTAGCGAAGAAGACGGAGTGGTTAATACCGTTATCCCCTCAATTGATGCTCTCAAAGACGATGATCCTACAGACGAGTCCAAGACCTTGGGCGAGGACGGAAACAATATTGGAGTAGAGACAACGACAGAACCTGTGCAGGAGCAAGAAAATGACCATCAAAATTCTTGGGAACCTTTCGATCGTATCCATCTGACAAGGCTTACGACTGACGTTGAGACGGACATCCTCGGAGATTTTGAAGCAGGGTCGACCTTCGAGCTGGGCGAAGAGAGCCCAATGCAAGAGCTGCCTTCGCAAATCGACATTGGGAGCACTAACATTTTCAACCCTACGATAGCTTCCAGTTATGCCGTACCTGTGCACGGGAAGAATTGGAGATCTGTGCTTGTTGATAGCGAAGCATGTGAGTCCCGAAGGTCCTCCGACTCAACAGGCGATACAATTACACAACAGTTGAGGCAGCTTGCTTGCGACTTTGAGTCGTGGTCCCAACCAGCTCGATCTCGCCGACTACCTCCTGACCGGAACAATGAGATACTCAAGATATGGAGGCGTCATCTAATGCACAATCAGGACTTGCCTACGAAAGGGTACCTTGCTGATGAGCTCTGGGAGTACCTGCTCGAGTTTGGGTTTTCCAATCAAAAGCGCCTGAACGAAGTTGTCACCTACGCGATAGCTCTGCGCAAGAAGACCGGGAGGTCCTGGGAACGTTTCTATTCCATGATCATTATGCACTGGTTGCAAAGACAGGCCGACGCTGCCCTGAGCTGGCATGACACCTTATATCCCATGATCCACCCAACGCGCGAGCAATTTATAGCGCTGGTTGAGTACGCTTACCGTTCGGCTCCTCGATCAATCACTGAGTTGCAGACAATCTACGAGAAATTGACTTTTCGAGACTTGTACTCGCCGATTATGCAGCATTTGTATCATAAAGAGAGGTTCATGGCCGCAGCAAGCTGGCACGATATTTTCATAGCTTGCAGGGATCTACCTGAGGACTCTCAAGATTACAAGCCGCTATTTCGGTACATTGTACTATTTGGGAGCCAGAGACGGCTCGCAGAAATGGTGAACCAGATGCTTGACCAGCAAATTCCGCTTCCAACTTTCATCAATCGCCCAATGCCCTTGAATCCAATCGGCCGCGAGACTCTCGACCAACAATTAGCCGCAACTCATGGAATACCTGTAAACACGGTCGGCGACGATTTCCACGCTCGATTGTTCGCTACGACCTGGTTCTCAACAGAGACTGTGATCGCTATTCTTCGCATGCTTGGGACAGAGACTGTCGGATCTGCCTCGTTGCGGGAACTCGCATTGAAAGAGCGATCTGATCCTCAAGCTATCCGAGCTCGCCTTAACCAGCTGAGAGAGGCGGGTATTGCCCTTACTAATTCAAACTTCTGTAAGTTGGTGGAAAAGCTTTGCGAAGAAGAGAATGCGAGGGTGCTTGAGAATGTCATTGAGTGCGATTTGCACCCTGATACATTCGAGGACCAACACCTTCAAGAGTCCCTACTCAGCACATACCATGCCAGCGGTCAGCAACTCCAATTCGATCGGACGCTTGCCATTTTACTAGTCAATTGCCCCGAGAAGCATCACACTACGTATTACTGGAATCTTCATCTCCGTCTGCATCTCAAGCAGCAACATCTCCCATCGGTCATGCGCACCTTACAAACGATGCAAGCCTCCCATCTTCCCTTGGCTATAAAGTCGGTTAACTATGTCCGTATTTGCCTCCTTGCACGCCGCCGGGTCGGTATGCGGCCACGTACTACCAAGGAACTATTCATCATCATCAATATCTGGCAAAGCGTCCTCCGCTCCGGCAGCACTATGCCAGCACACGTCTGGGTCGAAATCCTCAAACGACTTGGCATGACTGGGCAGTTGGAAGAGTACGAAAAGCTCGCCCTTTGGCTCGCAGACTGGTACTCCAGCTCTCCGGCGCGAGCTTACCTCGGCGGACTGCTTAAGGGACCCCAACGCCTCACAACCGGCCATATAACGCGCTCATTAGATGTTCCGACCCCCATCCAGGCTTATCGCCGGAATCATCCGCTCAATATCCTTTTCCCGGCCCGAGCACAGCAAGCGATCATAGCATGGAGCTTTCAGCATTCGCGTGTTGGTGGGCCGGGCTGGCGCTGGGGGCTCTATATGCTTTTGAAGCTGAAGCAGCGGAAGGTGAGTATCGAATGGGAGACGGTGGCTAAAGCGTGTAGGCTTCGGTTGATATCATTGTTTGGAAAGGGGAGAAGTAACAGGCTGATCAACAGGAGGGAGAGGGCTCGGAATGCAGCGCTGCTCAATCACTATGTGCAGGAGATGGAGAAAATTGGCGGGAAGGGGCTTGTCAGACCATTTGGGTACAAGAGACTACCACTAAAACCCCAGAACACAGAGGTAGATGAATAATATGACGATTTATAAAGCAGAGCCAAAGACTGTTTCACGCATTGCAGTTGGGTCTGTTGACCAGAGACTGCTGACAGCAAAGGTGTTAATCCGTCAAACGACTCTACGTTAGGATGGATGACAGGAAGAGGATCCCTTGAACATCCCCCTTCTGTGGGTAGCCTTGTCAGCCAGACTGGGCTAGTTAAGGCGCGTCTTCAGGTGATAATTCGGTTTTGCAGGTTCACGCGCCCAGTTGACTGGTATCACAACCTCAGATTTCCATTATCAGCGGCTAACGCTTTTCGTCGTAGCGTAATCTTCACCATATCAACCACCGATATTTACCCGTCGCGATGGGCTTAAAGAAATGTAAGTCCGCTACCATCAATCCAGGTACTATATATCACAGCTTTCACTGATTTCCCGATCCATAGGGGCAAAGAACATGGCGGAGAAAGTGAAGGCGAAAGCCAAAAAATACGGCAAAAAAAGCTCCAGGGTTGGTGACCTTACCAGCGCATTTGCCAGCCTTCATGTCTCAGATTCTCCTCCTCAGATATCCTCATTAAATGCTCCCTCTACTACCGCCTTCGTTGCCCCCTCCGCCATCGGGCCTCCCTCATCTGTGCCACGCCCTCCGCTACGAGCGCGAAGTGGTAACCGTGAGCGTTCGCCTCGCCCAGCCCGCCAGAAGCCTGCGCCGCAGAAGAAGGTCCTACGAACCAGCACAGCTCCAATCCCCCCTTCGACTTACAGTAAACCCCTCCTTGACGCGACTGGCCAATCTGAAATCGAATGTTTTGATCATTGGGCCGAAGCGGTAAGCCCAGGTCTCCAAGTCACGAAAATTGGCGATGGCAGCTACGCCGATGTATACAAGTTTGCGCCGACAGCGATTCCAGTGACCGACCCCGTCATCGGCAAACTAATACCAATACGGCCGGATAAGAAAGCGCTGAGTTGGAATGACATGACGACTATCGAGGATGCAGTAACTGAGATCCGCCTACTTGAGATGGTTACGGAGATTTCCGGGTTTGTTGAGTTCAGAGGGGCAAGAGTTCTGCATGGACCGTTGCCGGAACTCATCAAAGCGCCCACTGAGGCTTTCAACAAGAGGCGCAAAGGTTTCAATGTTAGGACCGAATACCGTGGAGGGCGATCGGCGTATCCGGAAGACCAGCTTTGGTTGTTGATTGAGATGTCGGATGCCGGAAGAGATCTGGATACCCTACTACAAGAACGAAAGCCGAACCTCCTGGCGAAGACCAAAGACCTTGGGGGGGGCAGAGAGGTGCGCCTTGACGTTAGGAAGACCAGAGATATATTCTGGGCCACAGCCAACGCGTTGGCCCACGGCGAGGAGTATTGCTCGTTTGAGCACCGCGATCTCCACCTCAGCAACATCTGTATCAGGCGCAATGAAGAGAGTCCCGATGACAATACCTACGCATTGGTTCCCAGCTCCTCGCAGCTAGAGGTGGTCTTGATAGACTATACGCTATCCAGAGCCGGCAATGGGAAGAACACGATCTACAATCCGATGAAAGACAAGGGGATATTCACGGGCGAAGGAGATCTCCAGTTTGATACATATCGCCATATGCGGACAGCGGTCAGAGTGAAAATGAGGGCAAGGTGGGAGAAGTCTGTGCCGCTGACGAACGTACTATGGCTGCATCATCTGCTGGTCAAGCTCCTAGATGATACGCACGAGCCATCAGAGTTCGACTCGCCTAAGCCACCAGAGCGACAGCTGTGGGACTCACTGAGTCTGTTGAGGGACGGGACCAGCCCCCAGAAGATGGCAGAGGGATGGAACTACCGCTCGGCCAGAGACTTAGTGGCAATGGGCAGGACCGGAAAGATGTAGGAAGGAGCGGAGGATAGCATTCGGGTGGTCAAGGAGCTGAAACGTGGCTGCGTCCTATTAGGCGCCGGAGTTGGTGGTCATTAGCATGGTTCTCTGCATGGATGAGACGGTCATGATACCCAACACGAATATGCATAGTCACAATCCCAGGTTGCTTCAGCTATGGTCATCAGACAAATTCTTTACGTATTCACGTGTAGTAATAGAGCCACAAGCACGATCATTCTTGTGAATTGATCCTACGCAGACCTCGAGCTGACTCCAATTCCTCGCCGGCTTGACGCAAGTCACTATGGAGCGCATACGGAATGCCATCAGACAGCGACGCTCGTCACCGTCCTACCAGGCTTTGGACGACGGCGACAACGATGAGCGTCACAGACAAGAGAATTTACGGTTTTCATGGCTCGAGTACAGCATTTTCTTACTGCTTGGAATTTCTATGCTCTGGGCATGGTGAGCGTCGCTGAGAAGCAAATATTCGATCTTTCGCTGATACATAATCTTAGGAACATGTTTCTAGCAGCGTTTCCCTACTTTCAATACCGGTTCTCCTCTTCACCATGGCTCCTTGCTCACTTCCCATCCGCTATAATATCCGTCTCTACGGTAACGAACCTTCTGTCTGTGGGCGTTCTTACACATCTCCAAGCAGGAGCTTCCTACCCTTCTCGGATCACTGCGTCCTTGATCCTCAACATCATAACGTTCACCCTGCTTGCATTGTCAACGGTTCTCTTCAGGCATGTCTCGGCGGCTACCTACTTTGGCTTCCTCATGGCCAATGTCTTCGCCGCTAGCCTTGCGACAGGCCTGTGTCAAAATGGGATTTTTGCATACGTATCCGGGTTTGGTAACGGTAGCTATACACAGGCAATCATGACTGGGCAAGGAATAGCCGGAGTGCTGCCATGCATAGTACAGATCGTGTCCGTACTGTCTGTTCCGGAGGCGAATGAAGGCGCAGACCATGAAAGCCCCAAATCAGCATTTGCATATTTCCTGACGGCCACTGCAGTCTCGGCGCTCGCCCTTGCGGCTTTCCTCTTGGTCTTGGTCAGAAAGCACGGTGAGCGTGCAGGGGAGACCAAAGCGACTACGGATGCTATTGATGGTGCAGAAGCAGAAGATCATCCGGAAGGGAAAGTAGTAGGGATGTGGACACTATTCCGCAAACTCCGCTGGATGGCTATGGCAGTCTTTCTCTGCTTTACGGTCACCATGCTGTTCCCTGTCTTCACGCAAGAGATCTACAGCGTCCGACCGGCTGACACTACCCCTCGACTGTTCCGACCTGCCTGCTTCATACCTCTGGCTTTCCTATTCTGGAACGCAGGCGATCTCGTGGGCCGACTTTTGACGGCGAAATTCGCTGGGGTCAGACATCCACGAGCTCTTTTCATTCTTTCTGTAGCACGATTTGGCTTTATACCCCTTTACCTTCTGTGTAATATTCACGGGCGGGGAGCAGCTGTCAGCAGTGATCTTTTCTATTTGGTTGTGGTACAATTCTTGTTCGGCATTTCAAATGGTTATCTGGGATCTAGCTGCATGATGGGCGCTTCAGGATGGGTAGACGCATCAGAACGAGAGGCAGCTGGGAGCTTCATGGGGCTCATGCTTGTGGGAGGGCTCACAGCTGGAAGTTTGCTAAGCTTTCTGGTCTTGTAAGAATCTCGTATTAGTTGGTAAGGCTGCATAGGAATCAGGAAAATGGAAATGCATTATCTTTGTCACCCACGCAGTCTTGCTCCGAAGATTTCAAGGCTGGGTCAAAAGTCACGGTGTTAATATCATTCATTTTCCGCTTTTCTAGGACGCATCCTTCCCTATCTTGATCTTGGCTCATTGAGTCTGAGAATCGGCAATCACTGGGGCAGGACCGGCCAAAACTCCGGCAAGCACTCGATCGATAAGACTAGTCTGTATCTCCGTCATTTTACCTATCCCTAGAATTGCTGTTCCGCTACTAAAACGTCTGAAGCTTCAGCTTTTGGGTTTCGCTCACCAGGGTCAGTCAGCCTGAAACGGTTCCAGCAATAGAAATCTTTTGCACTCTACGTCCGGCGAGACTTGGAAAACCATCTTCGTTCAAACCTACATAGGCTCCCCGCATGAATGAGGTATTCCGGCCTAGAAGCCAACTTCAAGACTCCCAGCACGATTTGAATACAGAAATGTGGCTGGCTGCGCCTGAACAGATGCAGATCTACAAAACGATGTTCACTTTGTCTAGTTTTAAAGAACAGCCGTCTTTGGACTGGACATGGAACAGCCACGATTTAAACTCTGGCGGAGGTGACTGCTTGTACATCGTGACAAGACGAGAGGTTCTTAGGAAGACGTAGAGTTATTGAACGAGTTGGCTTTCTTCTTACCATTGGCTGAATCGTTTGGATGTGCAGTCTAGATCACCATGAGATAGCCTGAGTTGAAAATTGCGGGCAGTGCAGAAGGCCTTGCCATTAATTTCGTATAAGGCTGGAGGTATCTTGAATCCTCCGAGTGAGACGACAGTTCCGCCCTTGGGAACGAAGGGGATAGATCCCGCTCAATGACCCCCTCCCCATCCCGCTCCGCCAAAGGCTTGGCCCTGCACGTCATGCGGCTAGCTCATTTGCTCCGCTTACAAGTGGAAATATATTTTCGAGCTTCACACTTGAAAAATTTCATACGTTTTTCGGTAATTTTTAAGATTAATCTTAAAAATTGCTGCGAGCGCCCGCAACTATGACCGTAATTACGAACGTGAGGCCCCGGCGATAGCAAGTGCTAATGGGCGCCTTGCTAGAGAGTCATGCGCAGCTCTGAGCTGCTGTTTCGGCGTACATACACGTCGATTTCTCATTCAACGACCATCAGGCAGCCAGTCTTTCGCCCCGTGCCATGGACCTCCACAATTACGCCTATCGGACAGCGTCGAATTGTACCTGCGCTGTGGGGAAGGGAAAACTCCGTCCCGACCCACTCCACACCTTCAGTGCTTCACCCTTCTCTTATACACCTGCGGCGGTCGTTCTCAGCAACACCCGGGGTTCGGGAAGCGAAACTTCCAGCTCCTGACACCCGAGATGGGAAAGAGTCAGAGGTGATACCCAAGGACAGTGAAGAAGAGATAGACCACGAGGAAGACCAAGGCTTCGCGAGGTCGGAAAAGGCCAATCAGGCTACGCAAGTAAATCTCAGCGCCCGGCTGGCTAAAGATGGGAAATCACAGAGCCAGTGGGCAGGGTTTGAAGAAGTATGGAGATTGATCAAGATCGCAAGGCCAGAGTCGAAAGCGTTAGGGGTGGCCTTCGTCTTCCTTATCATCTCATCGACAATTTCAATGTCCATACCGTTCTCGATAGGGAAGATACTGGACATTGCCACAAAATCCGACCAAGAGACGGACCAATTGTTCGGGCTAGATCTGTCAACCTTCTACCTCGCTCTTGGAGGGGTGCTGGCGCTGGGGGCTGCAGCGAATTATGGCCGCATCATCATCCTCCGTATCGTTGGTGAACGCATCGTCGCCCGTCTACGGACACAGCTCTACCGTCGAACGTTCATCCAGAACGCCGAGTTCTTCGATGCGAACAGGATTGGCGACCTCATCTCCCGACTTAGCTCCGACACCATCATTGTGGGGAAAAGTATTACACAAAATCTGTCCGACGGGCTTCGATCGCTCGTCAGTGGAGCCGCAGGATTCGGGCTTATGGCGTACGTCAGCTTAAAGCTCACTGGAGTCCTTACGCTCATGCTCCCTCCCGTCGCCATCGGAGCCTTCTTCTATGGAAGAACGATCAGGAACCTGAGCCGGAAAATTCAAAGGAATCTAGGAACCCTTACCAAAATCGCTGAGGAGCGGCTAGGCAATGTGAGAACCAGTCAAGCGTTTGCGGGAGAGATATTAGAGGTCGGAAGGTATAGCAAGCAAACTAAGAAGATTTTTGAGCTGGGAAGAAGGGAAGCCCTTGTTAGCGCCAGGTTCTTCAGCACAGTAAGTCTGCTGTTTCGAATATGAAGACAGGGAACTGAGTATAATAGACTGGGTTGGCGGGCAACATGACCATCCTCGCCCTGCTCTATATCGGTGGGGGCATGGTCAAATCCGGAGCCATCAGCATCGGCGATCTAACGTCCTTCCTCATGTATACTGCCTATGCCGGCTCTAGCCTCTTCGGTCTCTCAAGCTTCTACTCGGAATTAATGAAAGGCGTCGGAGCAGCCTCCCGCCTCTTCGAACTTCAAGATCGCAAACCCACCATCTCCCCCACCGTCGGTATCCCCGTCCCCTCCGCCCGTGGACCCATCCAATTCTCCCATGTCTCCTTCAGCTACCCCACCCGCCCCGCCGTCCGCATCTTCAACAACCTCGATTTCGAAATCCCGCAGGGCACCAACGTCGCCATCGTCGGCCCCTCCGGCGGCGGCAAATCCACCATCGGCCATCTCATGCTCCGCTTCTACGCCCCTACCACAGGCACCATCAAGATCCACGGCATCGACATCTCCACCATGAACGCCAAACAGCTCCGCCGCAAAATCGGCTTCGTAGCCCAAGAACCCGTCCTCTTCTCAGGCACCATCGCCGAGAACATCGCCTACGGCAAAGCCGTCGTCAGCCGCTCCGAAATCATCGCCGCCGCCCGCAAAGCCAACTGCTCCTTCCTCGGCGACTTCCCGGACGGCCTGGACACGCACGTTGGCCCTCGCGGGGCACAGCTCTCCGGGGGGCAGAAACAGCGCATAGCGATTGCGCGCGCGTTGGTCAAGAACCCGGATATCCTGATCCTGGACGAAGCGACCTCGGCGCTAGACGCGGAGAGCGAGACGCAGGTGAATCTGGCGCTGGCGGCGCTGTTGAGGGGCAATAACACGACGATATCGATTGCGCATCGGTTGAGCACGATCAAGCGCAGTGATCGGATTATCGTCCTCGGTGCTGATGGGACGGTGGCGGAGCAGGGGAGCTATGCGGAGTTGTCGGCGAGGAGGGATGGTGCGTTTACGAGGTTGATGGAGTGGCAGATGAGTGGGGGCGAGACCGAGGATGTACAGGCGGGGAAGGGACCGCCGAGTGAAAAGGAGGAGATGATTGAGGGGGGTGGGGAGGTGGGTCTGGGGCAGGCTGAGGGGGTGGAGGAGGGAGAGAAGGTCAGAGGGGAGGCGGTGAGTACGGGGGAGGCGGTCTTGGAGAGGGTGGGAAAGCAGGAGCGGTAAGCATCTTTGGGGCGGCATGGGAAATGCATCTGCTGGGCGTTCGAAAGCATAAAATGATGCGGTGGGATCACGGCCCTCGTTTGATCCTCGGAAGGGTGAGAAGATAACCCCTCTCGCGGCGTTGTGAGCATGGTTCATGTATAGATACATCTTTTCAGCGAATCGAAAATAACAAGCACTTATTTGGTGCTTGGGCCCATCTCTGCGCGATGTAATCACGCAGGTACAATCAAGGGGTCTCAACATTACAATCCCAATACAGATGCACTCTTCGGTAAAAGGTGATCTCCTACTTTATTGTGTTGGACCGGGCAATTACTTCACGATGTTTGGCTCACATGTCTGATATTGTCCGATTTGCCCGCTGCAAGCCAAACCACAGGGTTTCATACTAGATAAAATCTGCAATACAGATACTAGGCCCGCTTGCAGATTTCCCTGCCTAAGAAGTATAGTCGCGAAGGGATACCCCGATTCTCACCCTTCCAATGGCGTGGCGCGGCAGCCGTCATGCAAAGAGTCTCGCCCAAGGTAACACCGTCCTTGATTACTTTTGCATCATCAGTTGTACGAATTCGTTATCTATCCGCATGTAAGAGTCTTTCCGGTTTGCGAATGATATCCGGCAGGTAGAAGAGAAAAGCTGGTGAGAGAAATTGTAAGGGACAAGGGGGAAAACACGTACAGTCGATCCGCCCATCGCCATCCTGGTCAGCCTCCCGAATCATCTCGTCGACCTCTTCGTTCGTCAGTTTCTCTCCGATGGATGTCATTACGTGGCGCAGCTCGGCGGCCGAGATGAAGCCGTTGTTATCGCGGTCAAAGACTTTGAATGCTTCTCGAATCTCTTCTTCGGAGTCCGTGTCCTTCATCTTGCGAGCCATCATCGTGAGGAACTCTGCCGTTGGACTAATCAGCTATTGAAAGTCTATATGGCCAATATGAGACCTTGACGGGGCAATGTTGCATACCGGGAAAGTCGATTGTGCCGTTGTTGTCTGCGTCCACTTCATTGATCATATCCTGTAGCTCTGACTCGCTAGGGTTCTGCCCGAGAGATCGCATGACTGTTCCCAGCTCTTTTGTTGTGATTTGCCCTGGATGAAGGTTGAGCCGTTAGCAAAAGGTGCGCTCCCGGTGATCAGACAGTGGGAGATTTCGAGCTCGAAACAAGGTCTCGAGTTACAGCCCTCGAGAGGTCTTGTCTGCGCAGCTTTTCCTGAAAGCTTACAGCGGATCAAGAATAGAGATGTAGGATAGAGATGTGTAGGCAGCCGTAGAACTCACCATCACCATCTTTGTCCTACGGAGCAGTTAGCGGTGGGTCGACGCAGGCGCGGGCTGCAGAAGGGGAGACGTGCGAACAGAGAGAACGCTTCCTTGAATTCGGACACTTGCTCCTCGGTAAGTGCGTCGGCCTGCAAGGTTCCAGATGTCAGTGTCCAGCGGCTTATCTGAAGGTAGAGCCCCAAATGGCGGGGTTTTGTGGGGTTTTCCAGGAGGTAGGAGCATACCATTTCGGAAGCCAGGTCGCGAGAGTTGTTATATGAGAGAGAGGTCTATGGTCCGTTCCGCGGTGTGAGAAGATCAATGTAGACTGTAGTGGAAGTGGTTTTCAGTGCAATAGATTGTAGGCTTGTTGTCACTGGGGTGCGGGACTGCAAGTGCGCTTCCTCGCAAGGCTGATGCCAAGAGCGCCGGGGCCAGTTTGACATGCAAACCATGCAAACTGTTCAAACAGCAAAAGCTAGGACGCCCGATGGATCAGTTATGAAGCTGCGTTCGCATATTACTAGGTCCTTTCCTTGCAGCATGATTCCAAGAATGTATACATCTTCATGGTCGCAAGCAACACAATCCTGAACAACTACTGTGAGGCCCTTGCGGCCAGCTGGTAGCCATGTGGAGGGATAGGACCAATCTGTCAGTATCGCTCCGCCTCCTGAAGACCTCAGCTGATGCCAGCTTTGGCGTAGCTACATATCTTACCGCCAATCGTATGCCCACCATCCAGCCAAGAAAAGAAAGACAGTAGGGCCTTCTGCAAATGGCTTCGCGAGTCATGGTTCCGACTCCGAGGAGCGTAGGGGGCTTATGTCCGCCGGCGCCTTCGAGGATGACGGAGATGCGGTTATCGAGATGGACCTGTTGCCACCAAGATGGACTGATGTTCAGGATGAGGTCACTGAGTTGCTTGGATCGATAGCCAAACAGTCTGCGGATCTGGAGAAGCTCCATGCCAAACATGTCCTGCCAGGCTTTGAGGACGAGGACGTGAAGAAGCGGGAAGAGATCGCTATTGAGAGGTTAACACAGGAGATTACGCGAGGCTTTTATAGATGTCAGAATGCGATACAACGAATAGAGATGATGGTTCGAGACGCGAAGCGGCAGGGAGGAGTGGGCAAAGGAGATGAGACCATGGCTCGCAATATTCAAATCTCTCTTGCTAGCCGTGTTCAAGAGGCCAGTGCAGGGTTTCGGAAAAAGCAAAGCAATTACATGAAAAGTCCGGAGATACTGTACCACTTCGTCCTCAATTCGCTAATCTTTACCCAGAACTTCGTACCCTTGGCGGTCTGACTACTCCAATTGAGCGCTTTTCCAATCCTGTGCAAAATCCATACAATGATCCGTCCATGCTAGAGTCGGAAGCCGACAAATCGTTCTCTCAATCCACCCTTCAACAGACTTCCATGAAGAAGAATTTTCATAGCAATGACACTGCAATCGAACAGCGAGAGCGGGAGATTAACGATATCGCTAAAGGAATCATTGAACTTGCGGACATCTTCAAGAACCTTCAGGCAATGGTCATAGATCAAGGAACAATGCTTGATAGGATCGACTATAACGTGGAGAAGATGGCGGTGGATGTACAGGGCGCTCAGAAGGAGCTTGTAACGGTATGTCTCCTACGCACTGTCACGAGCAGCACTCATGCAGGTGAATCAGGCAACCAAGTACCAGCGCAAGTATACCAAACGAAAGATCTTATTCTTGCTTCTGCTCCTCGTCATCGGCATGTTCATTCTTCTCCTTGTCAAGCCTAAGCGGCATAAGGCATTAGCTGAGGCACCACCTGATCCGCCACCTGTGCCCATCAACGATGGTGGCATTGCGAGACCGCTAGATGAGCAGAATCCTAATGCCTTCCCACCAGAAGCATTGCACCCTCCAGAGGATGGTGCGCCATTCATTCCTCGTTCTCCAAGATCGTTCCGCGGCATTTGAGTAGCGTCTTTTCGTTAAGATACCCAATCGAACTTAGCCTCCAAATCTAGTTCAATATTCGGACTACGACAGCAATGTGACACTGGAAGCAAACATCCTCCCGGCTAGGTTTGAAGGAATCCTTTCAAATCGCCAGTCTGTATGCCTGACACTTGAGCACTGGTGATGGTATGAAAAGAATACTTCGATCACCACCACAAGCGAAACACATCCTCGACTTCAAGGGCTCGATTTTGCTGCTTTCACAGCTAGATGCTTTTGGTCTGGCTGAGTAAGTAGTCTTAACGATTGGACGCTTTCACGTGTTTACAACATTATCCAGAACACATCTCTGATCAACATCAGCTCTAGGCCCACAGCACAAGCCTAATCCTATCTCTAGCGGTTCTATACCACCCGTGAGTCCTTTGCCTAACAGCATCACGAGTACTCACGACTTGACGATGAGCTAGATTGCCAACTATGTCCGATTCTAGGCGAATATTTTCCAAGTTGCAATAAGGCTCTCCAGGCTCACCTTATTCATTCATCGGGTCGAGAGTGTCAACGTTCCCGACGGGCTTCCCCAGCTTCACTCAAAAGTCTTGAAATCTCGATGGTCCGCTCAGTGAGGAAATTAACCCCCTTTGTTGTCCATCTTGTCCAATCACAGTACGCTTAGTCGAGAGGCATTGTCTTCACGGTCGCGTGTTACAACTTCTGGTATGAAATGTGGACAACTCCGGTCTAACGCTTGGCCATGAGGATTGCTTATGACTGAATATCCAACATAGGTATTGAACATGACTTCAGCCCCGAAAACCGTTCTGCACTTACTAGAGGAGGTCGACAACTTCCCCTATAATAACGAGGCCAATCCCACGATTTACAGCGGATTGATCTCGTCGTTCTACAAGTTCTGGCTTCACAACTCAGAAAGCTGTGTTGGTTGGATCCACCCATGGGTCAAACAAAAGATGCCCTTTGGGGAGAATTGGTCTGTTGACGAAGTCACCAAGATCATCAGACCCTGTCGCGCCATCCTGTTATTTGGCGAGCAACAATTTGTGATAGCTCAGACTCTCGAAGAAGCTAGGGACAAGAAAATCTTCCAGGTAGTGAGTGGGAAAGGATGGCGGAATGAACACTATCCGATATATGGATTGTACGGCACCCAGATTGGCATAGAGCGTGGAGGTGCCCCATTGTTTGGCATGGTAATTTGTGGCGTACATTGTACTGCATACATCGAAACAAAGGCTGGCCTCAAGATCTGGACCCCAAGACGGGCGAGAAATAGGCCTACCCATCCAGGCATGCTGGACAACCCGATTGCCGGAGGGATGGCTTTCGGAGACGGAGCATTTACCACCTTAGTCAAGGAGTCGAACGAAGAAGCAGACCTCCCGGAAGATCTCGGCCGCAAGTACGCAAAATCCTGCGGGACAGTTTCATACTTCCATGTCCAAGCGAAGAGGGACGGAGAGGAGTCGGGCTTGTTGCAACCTACGGTCCAGTACGTCTACGATTTGAATTTGCCTGAATCTATGCTGCTGCATCCAAAGGACGACGAGGTCGAAAGCTTCGAGCTCTTGACTGTTGGCCAAGTGCGCAAGGCACTTGCAAATGGAGAATTCCGGCCGAGCAGTGTCATGGTTCTCCACGATTTTCTCATTCGGCATGGATTTATAACGGCTGAGAATGAGCCAAATTTTGCCGAGATCGTCTCCAGACTTCATCGTCGACTTCCTTTCCCGGTCAGCCTTGGGTCAGCTTGAGGGACCTAGAATAGCATAATCAGAGCAGCTCACTCCACCGCCAACAGGCTACGACCGTAGATAGGGGTGCGCAATAGATATTATTTCGGAGCAATCTTCAGGCTCCTTTGTTTTGGCGATAGAAAGTTTTGCACAACGCCTGCTATCATTGAAAAAGCTGTATCATCAGCTCAACATGCACTTTCATGGCTCCATTATGTGCTTTAAGCAGGGGCAAATCGATAAATCACGTGATTTGCCTCGGCCTCGAGCGCTCTGTCAGTCTCAGCCTCCCAGTGATGATAGCTACAAGCTCACAACGTCTTCCCACAGCATCTGGCCAACCTTTCAAATAACTCTGAGCCCTTCCACTATCGTTGATCATGAAAATCATCTCAACCCTTCTTACATTCGCCGCAGCCGCTTCTGCGCTCTCATTATTGGAGCCTGATCAAGCAGTCTTAGGTGACGATGCTCCGCTTGAACGGTTTCTCATCGAGCTAGGTCCTGGCGACACAAGATGGATAAGTGAAGATGAGAAGTGGAGCTTACGTAGAGTGCGTCTTCCTCTGGTTCGTAGCAACAATACTGGCGACTGCTAATCATCCATCAATAGGATGGTGTCAACTTCATGGATATTACTGAAACTCAGGATCTTGGGAGCCTTTCCGCCCAAGCCTTGACGAAGAAATCAAAAGTCACATATCCAATAGCTCCGTCATACAATCATACCGTGTCGCCGATGCTGAAGGAACTATCGAAGAAGAATATGCGCAAACACCTTGAGAAGTTCACTTCGTTCCACACAAGATACTATAAATCAGCCTACGGTGCTCAGTCTTCTGCATGGCTGCTTGATCAAGTCAACAAGACAATCAGTGATTCCGGTGCTGCGGAACACGGAGCTCATGTGCGACATTTCAAGCATCCGTGGGGTCAGAACAGTGTCATTGCCACTATACCTGGGCAAAGCAATAAAACGGTTATAATTGGCGCCCATCAAGACAGCATCAACCTTTTTCTACCATCTATACTCGCAGCGCCGGGGGCAGACGATGACGGTAGTGGCACAGTAACGATACTGGAAGCGCTCAGGGTTCTGCTCAAATCTGAAGCAATCATCAGCGGCAACGCATCGAATACGATTGAGTTCCAGTGGTATTCTGCGGAAGAAGGCGGCCTATTAGGAAGCCAAGCCATTTTCTCGGCGTACGAGAAGGAGGGAAGAGATGTAAAAGCTATGCTACAGCAAGATATGACAGGCTATGTGCAAAAGACTCTCGATGCTGGAGAGACAGAAAGCGTTGGAGTCATTACCGATTATGTGGACGCTGGTTTGACGGAGTTCATCAAAAAGATTGTGACCATGGTAAGCCGAGTCGACAGATCTCTCGGACCTTCGACATCTCGGTAAATCTACTAATGCTGGTACAGTACTGCAATATCCCATACGTCCTGACGAAATGTGGATACGCGTGTAGCGATCACGCCTCTGCTTCCAAAGCTGGGTATCCCTCGGCATTTGTTATCGAATCGGATTTCAAATATTCAGACAACAAGATCCATACCACCGAGGACAAGCTCGAGTACCTGAGCTTTGATCATATGCTACAACACGCAAGACTCACGCTCGGTCTGGTGTATGAACTGGCGTTCGCGAAGTTTGAATAGATAGACCCTTGGGTTTTGAGTAAAAAACTTATGTACGCTATGTACAACTTCGTCCCGTTTTCTGTCAAGTTGTCTAGCAAAGGGCGACTCAGATATCCCGTGCCACCAGCCTCGGGCGTAAAGTCAATACGTATTGCTGTCTATCGTGTTTCTCGAAGGCAGGAGCTATGGCAGCGGCCATCAAAGTGCACCTGCCATATTTATTCCAATTCCAGGTGTTCTATGTTTCTAAGGCGATTTCTTGCCTGTGAACGTCCAACCCGTCTCTTCCTCTTGATCTGCGCTATCAGCTCTAGGTCGTGACAATGGAGAGAGTACACACCCGTAAGAGTTCACCCTCAAGGATCGGTCTCGTCGGTGGTACTTTGCTGACCATCTATCCGACCAGTCAATCCTTTTGCTAAGCGCGAATTCCGCGACCAGCGTTCATTACTAACCTACAAAATCCTTACCATCCTTAGCTGGCTACTTGTCGTAGTTATTAGCATACACTATCATTATAAATCTCCTAGCGATGGCCGCTACGTTGGTAGAACGATCTGGGAGCAAAGCAAGGCCCACCCAACTCCCTTTTCTCCCGACCCTACTATCGTGGTCATTTACTGGTACGTTCACCGACCTAGCGACAATATGGCCAGCTCTGACTCAGTGGCCTAGGATCATCCTTTTCGTCCTACAGCTATGCTACGTCTACCACGTTTTCGCCAGCGACGAAGACTTAGTCATTGCCGCACTAAATGTCGGTAGCCACTTCATGGTCAGTAACGTCTTACAGTTTGCTTTCATTATGCTCTGGGTGCGATCGCACTTCTGGATCGCGGAGCTGGTATTGGTCATCAATGCCTTCAATCTGAAAGCGCTCTACTTGCGCTACACCACCACACCCAGCTTCATCCATATCCCAGTCGTTTCTGGACCATGGGCTTGGACCTTCGTTGCTTTGTTCTGGAATGGAGCGGTGGCGGTTGATACTCAAATCCTCGTGGCAAGGATAGTAGCTAATGTCGCTATATGGTTGTTCCTCCTGTTCGGGTGGTTCTACTTGGCCGTTTACAGGGATTACACCGTGGGCTTCGAGCTATCCTTTCTGTCAATAGGTAACGTTTGTCCCTGCCAGGTGATTTCGGTTGCCATGAGTTTTCGGCTGACGCAGACCAAGCCCTGGGTGTACAGCAATTCCGTCTTCACACTTTTGGCCTGCAGTGGATCTTCGCTTTTGTCATCGCGGCGCTCCTTTTCAGCACCACCCTTCCACTGGCTCTGCCATTCCTCCTTCGCAGAGACATAACCCTCAGGCCCTATGCACATAACTTTATCGAGGATTTGGAGAGGCACCCTCTGCTTGACGATGAGTAAAGTACAGGGGAGGCTTTGTTAAGACGGCGAATTGGATACGTGGTATGGCTGAGAGGGCGCAGGAGGTTATCGCTATTGCTAGTAGTAAAAGCGTCCTATAATCATCGTGCCTGAAATTCGCGCCTGAGAGCTGTGGCCTAGTCTGATGTGTTTGCCCGAAGACTCGACGATCTTGTCGTTAGGATCATCAGATGAACTCATGCAAATGGTCTTAGCTCCTCGTCACTCCCTTCCATTCTTATTTCGACGGTCGAAAGTTACGCAAAGAAGCGAAATTGTTTGGTCATCAAGTGCACAGGGACTGCCAATTGCAGAGCTTTCGATCGGAGATTGCTTACTTCAAGGTCGTTCAGTCCTTTGTACTTAAATCTGAGCGCGTAGGCAAGCGTGTGTTCGTGCTATAAGTTAAGCATTACGAACGTGCATGTGCAAATGCGTATGCATTCGTAAAGGGGCATGAAGTCTGCATATGCATACAGCCTCCTCTTATATGCGCTCCACAAACGCCAGGCAAAAAAGGTAGTCAACAAGTAGGCAGAAAATCGGAGACCCTTACATATCCTATTACCTGTAACCCTTATAACGCGTCCTTACATACGAATCTTGTCTGCAAGATACGTTGGGAAAAACATCATGAGAACACTCCGGAGAGTTTCTGTAAGTCGACGAAGATAGACCATCTCCCTGTCTTCATCTCGGGTCTTGAGCCCTTTTTACACAGATTGGAAGCCGGCTGAGGAGTTTGCTCACGTCGTCCCAAGGCTAGAACTACGCTCGTGCATTGGCGAGATCATGTACGCTCTAGCCCTCATTACAAATGTATTTAGAGTACAGGAATGAATGGGCCGATAGCCCACCATGTATTATTATTCGACATTGATCATCACGCAGGGAACTTGATACATTTACAGCCACAGCCGTACACAGGATGCGGTAAAGAACGTGGTTGCAGCAACTGGCAGTCGGATTTCGAGCTGGATGCATGGTCGGGATTGATCAGTGGCTGACCTTGTTTTCGACACTGCAGTGCTGCTGACGCACTCCACTTATCTCCATGTTCGATTAGCTTGAAACATTGTCCACAACGGGCATAAGTGCATGGGCCTTACGTTCGGCATTAGCTGAATGCAACGCGGCAATTACCTCATCGCCTTGTAACATTGCCTGCCTGAGGAACAAAGAAGGAATCCTATACGATGCAACTCGAATCTTAGAGTGCGTCGTCCCAGGTCCTCCTATAAGGTTTCTCAAGATTGAAAGAAGGCAAAGCCGCTGCACTGGACTATAAAATATGAGTTTCTCCGTCTCTACCGTCATGCTGTATGAATTACCTGTTGTTGCACTTTGGAGGAACAAGCATCCCCACGTCTCATCTTTAATCTCATAGACTGTTGGATCTCGATTGCGATGGACTCCAAAGAAATTCTCTATCACCAACATCTTATCATTGGTGTTATTACTTTCAAAGAGATACTTGGTCTTACCTCATATACCCTACGCTTGGTAGCGAGGCGCTTGTCTGGCGCTGGATTATGGTATGATGACTATGTAATGGGTATCGGCTGGGTAAGTCGCAGATTAAGGCTTGCGAGTCTACCGCGTTGTTCGTTGTTGACAACCTTCTCCAGGTAGCGGCTTCGACAACTGGGATATGTTATTATGTAGGTATGTGCAAGCCTCTCTTAACGATCAAGCAACAAAGGACCATGCTAAGAGATCCAGCTCTCAGGTACGGGCTGGGCAAACATGCCGAGCACATTCCCAAGGAGGATATGGAGAGGTTCCTAATAGTGAGCGTTGTGTATATGCAATCATTGAGAAGGTTCAAAAATGAACTAACAGCGGTTTAGTGCAATTTGGTTTTCCAACTAAGCTGGACGGTGACTTTTCCAATCGTCAAAATCTCCGTCTTGATTTTCTACAACCGACTTTTCCCAAGGAAAGGCTTTCGCTTGGTGATCTGCGGCGTAGGAGCTCTCCTATTTCTTATGCTTCTTTGCGGCCTACTCGGTATTCTTTTTCAATGCCTTCCAACCCACAGCATTTGGCGGCCTTATGTTGAACATCACTGTTTCAACCAAATGACATAACAGATATCTTCGTGGTTCTGATGCCAATTCCAATTCTGTGGGGCCTACAATTACCTGTGGCTCGCAAATCTGCGCTTGTGGCCGTGTTTCTCCTTGCTGGGCTGTAAGTACTCATTCCATTTAGAGTTTAGCTATGGCTTACACATCTTACCCACCAGAGCCTGTGCCGTCAGCTTACGCCGGATTATCTCCTTGACAGAACTTGATGAGGCCGACATCACGTGTAAGTCTCCCAATCCACTTCTGGTCTACCACCAAAGACGTGAGGAGAGCATAGTCGACTGAGGAATGATAGGGTCTCACGTGGGTCCCGGCCTCTGGAGTGCCGCTGAGGCACAAGTCATTGTCGTGAGCGCGAATCTGCCGTTGATGGGCCCCATCGTTCAGCGACTACGCGGCCAGTACCGTACGCTTTCCGATCGTGCTGGCAAGGACGAGAAAGGCAGCAAGATTCTGGAGCTGTCGGCCACCAAGTCCAGCGGGAAGAGAGGTCTAACCCACAGCACACCTCTAGAAGCTGGGAATGCTGCTTTCGACACCTTCGCGACAGGAACGCCCAAAACCAGCAAAACCATGGCAAGTACCGCATTTACAGATAATGAGATCCTTGTGGAACTGAACTTGGAGCAAAGGGTACATAGAGTATAAGCCGATCGTCCGAGCCTTTCCCTTGCGTTGAATTGCATTCAATTTGGCGAAAGAGTCTGAATTCGAAATGGTGTCTGGTAATCAAAACTTCGTATTAATGGTACTAAACCCTTAGCTTATTTCAACGTTTCATATACTAAAATTAGATTTGAGAAACCCTGTAGGCAGACCTGATTACTCCGCAGCGAATTCAATTGAATATGTTCGCGTTCTACCTCGCACAAGAACAATCCGCGTTTACTATCAGTGCTTTTACTTTGCCTTCGGCAATCCAGTGGGCGATATCCAGTGTCGAACAGGTGTACGCGAGTATTGTTATACGTATGTTGGGTCATTTATATGGTCACTCATGCCTGCAATACACGATTTGGCAATGTCGGCGTGGGCTCCAGTGAGAATGCTTTAAGCTTTTGATATGAGGTTAAAATATTACTTTTCGATTGTGCGTCCAATATTGGAATTGCGTGGCATATCCCTTCGAGATCAATATCAAGATGTCACCGAAGGCTTTTCCATTCCCGATTGGAGTTGGGTGTGATATATGTTCAATGAGTCGCATTGGGAACTTGATCCGGGAGCCAACACGTTTCACTCTCTTTGCACGAAGGCTCTTCACACGGCTAGAGTGGCCTTCTCTATTGCAAAAGATAAAGAAAACCGGAGTAGAAAGTATGGGGGAAAACCATGATTACAAGCAAAGAAGAACCCAGAAGCTCGCAATCCTGCATCTTCCAAAAATAAGTCGATCCAAAATAACAGGGCGTGAGGCATCGCCCGAGGGTGACCTTGTCAGATATCTTGCAGGAAGGTACGACCGCATTTCCTCTGCAAAATCCCGACACAGGCGGCTAAGCTATCATATGCAGATGGGCAGCCAAGGAGGCCGCTATCAAGGCGCATCGCCGCCGTCGGTTGCTCATGAGTGACATATCTATCACAGCGTCAGAGGGCGAAAAGGTATCGATTCTCATCGACCCACCTCGCCAGTATATTTTAATGGAAGAAAACATTGCCAGATTGAGAGGGCTGCGGGGCCTCAATAAAGACATGGCACAGACCCCACGGATTATTGTCTCGCAATATCGTTATGGGAAATTGTTAGGCGGTAAATTCGTCGAAAGCAAGGATCATACGCCAAAGAAATTCTTCACACGACGAGCCAGGATTGCAGACGAAGACCGACAGCTGGCGGATCTGAGCATTAGCCACGACGGTGAGTATGCAATAGCAGTATGCATCGCGCTCGATGAAGAGGTAGACATGGCTCAGGGAAAGCCGATGATCATCGATGATGGCTCCGGAGATCCGCTCCATGAGCCTGAATGGGCAGATGAAGGATGGTTCAGCCCGCCAGATGGTAGGGTGGAAGTTGTGCGCCACAACGATCAAGAGGATGGCTTCTCGGACGAGCTTTCTGAGGCTGGCAAAGATGGCGCATCTACTTAGGGCAGTGGCATACTAATTAAGCTCCTTCTCAAGTAGAGATCTGGAAACGGCGGTATTGGCACCGGATGCGGCTATGTGGTCGTTGATGTATGCCATCATGAGCACCCGAAGTCACAACTTATCCATTTGAGGTAGGAAATTGTTCGGTTTCTGTCCATGTGGAAACATCATGCTAATGTACTAATCAATCTAGCCGCTCTGGTAACTTGACTTCCGATACTATGATGGCCAAGATTTTATCTTTCCTGCGGTCGCTCCTTGCCAGTCCATTGATCCACTACATCATCAGAGAAGTCCCGTACCAGGACATAAATGTATTCCAGCCCCCTGACGCTCTGTAACGCCGTCCAGTTCTTGAACCACAGTATTCGAGCCTCGGCACCAGGACCTTCCTTCCTCAACCTCTCCACGAATACCTTCTTCACAAATCCTTCTGCCAAAGCTTTCAATTCGCCCGTCATCAATCCTGTTTCCGGTTCAGTCCACATTCTTACCTTCAGCCACACGACCAAACGCGTAATCTCCGCACCGAGTATTCCGTAAGGCCAATCGTTGCGTTCAATACGGTAATCATTCGAATCAGCGAAGGGTGTCGAACCCTGAACCGCAAAGACAGGGCCCGTCGCATCGGCCACGCAGGATAGAGGCTCCCAGCCAAGGCGCTTCTGGCATATGTACGACGTTATGGAGCCGTACTCGGCGATGATGGCCTGGCACCATGCTTTGTACGGCACGCGTGTAGCGGGCGTGCGTCGAATGACGTCTAGGCGGTTGGACTCTGCGAGATGAGCAGTCAGTGACTGGTTTCCTGAGACGAACCTCGGGGAGGCTTACCTATGCCGCTGGTGACGTCGGCCCAGGAGAGGACAGTATCGCGTTGGTCATAGGGAATATCCCGAGGTCTAGATTGCGAAGAAGCTGCTTCCGACGCCGCCCAGGAGCACGACTGTGGGTCTGTTGGCGATCGGATCTCCAGTTTTTCAAGCAAGCTCTTCTGAGATGTTCTTGTTACTTTCTGTAACGGTGTATGATCTTTTGAAGAGCACAAATCTTTGAACCTCAAAAGGCAGGCATCTAGGGGGCTTTATATGTCACAGCCCTCTACGCCAGAGAAGGCTCACGTCTTCCCCATGGAGCACAGTCAACGTCCACTGCTCCACTCACAAGTACATGTAAAAGCGTTTCAACGACTTAGACCAAGCCGCAGACCTGAAGCTCGTTCCTGACTGTATGAAGGCCGCTCCGTCATCGACCCACTGAAGCAGCACGAAGCCCGCGAGAAGGCCCTTGTTTCAAGACCCCGAAACGCCTTTCAGTCATGGAATCTTCCCCTTCTGGGACCATATGAATGGATTCCTTGCAGCATGGAGGAGCAGACTTCATCGATTCAACTAACCTAAATGAAACACAGCCTCCCATTAACCACCCCAAGGACTCTCCCCCATCCCTTCCCTTCCATCATCCCCCCCGCCACACCCCATCCCTCACCTCCCCATCACAAACCCCCTCCCACCACCCTCCTCTCCCCACTCGCCAGCACCTCCTCCGGAACCCTCGTCTCCCCCACCCCCACCTTTCCTTTCATCCAACGCCGGGCAATCCACACGTGATGTCATGCTCAATACAAATTATTAATATTCCCGCACGTGGTC